>Ga0123352_10008329_pt1 | contig 16135 bp, 13 predicted proteins | sample TergutLab28metaG_FD_89700 | JGI IMG/M metagenome (GOLD analysis project Ga0123352, IMG submission 89700) | Labiotermes labralis P1 segment gut microbial communities from Petit-Saut dam, French Guiana - Lab288 P1 | ecosystem: Host-associated > Arthropoda: Insects > Digestive system > Gut ... | reverse complement strand
TGTTTTCCAATGAGCCAGTTTATCTCGCGAGTTTTGAGATCGAGTTGCTTGCGTTTCGTTGTCACATGGTTCTTCCAGGTTAGGCGTTTATCAAAGTGAAGTCCGAGGTAGCTTGCAGATATGAACAGAAATTAAACACCAATGCTTACGTCACATCGCCGACGTTAGAACACTGAACGCAACGCCGCCTTCCTGCTGGCAGAAGTCTGAAAATCGCATGAAGTGTCAGCATTTGGAAATGAAGTTTCTTGATTTACCTACCAACTACAAGTCACGAGCCCGATCGCTGTCAAGATGGACCCAGGTAACAGTAAATGAAGGGGAAAGCTTTAACGAAAATGGCCCTGCGCACTGCTGCACAGTATGTTAAGAAATACGGAGTTATTCAAAATGATTGTCTGGGTTTTAACAACTTGTCATACACAATACACCTGAGATAGGAGTATATGTTTTTTTATTTAATAGAACAACACTCCGAGTTTTTGTTACATACCTCAGAGGTGCTCCGTATATACACCCTTTGTGATTCTGCAAACATCAACACGATAATCGAGTTCGTTCCGAACTGTTTGTAGCATGTCAGCGGTGATTATCGATTATCGTGTTGATGTTTGTAGTATCACAAAGGGTGCATATATAGAGCACCTGTAAGGTATGTAAGAAAAATTAAATAAAAAAATACATATACTCCTATCTCAAGTGTATTGTGTACGACAAGTTGTTAAAACCCCGACAATCATTTTGAATAACCCTGTAGTATCCGTGGTCAGTTATTTTTAAAGCCATTTTTAAAGCAATCTTAATATTTAATAACAAAGCCTTGTACTTCTACAATTCATATGCCTGTATTCAGGTGTAGTACTTTAACTCTTCGGTAGATACTAATTCTTGCCACAGATGTAGTCTGCCTACAGAAGCCCTATACAGTAACAGAAACACAGCTCAGCGAATTTTGTGACGTGACTACCACAGTAACAAGGGGAAAACCAGTCGCAAGAACAAGTCATATTCATGGACAATTAACAAATCAAACGAGTTTCTTAATTTCGTCCAGGATCACGCATAGCATGTGAGTTTATGGGTGACTTTGCGGAAAACAACTATTAGCTTTTTTTTAGTTCCGTCCGCCGCCCGTCCGCCTCCCGTCCGTCCGAATAAAAGTTCTCGAATCCCACGCGAAGGATTTGTGCGAAAATTGATATAGGGAGATTTTTTACTAAGGTTCGGAGTCATATCCCTATTTTTTTACTTTATCAGATTGTTATCAGACATTTTGTAACGACAGTAGCGCAAATCTATGACTACATTTGTTAATAAAGTCAACACGGTTGCCAAGGTTGTTACGATATTTACTGAAGTCACTATTGATTTCTGGTAACCTCGATAACCAACGATACAGAAGTTCCTATGCATACTACGTTCACGTTTGTTACCGTTTTTTTTAACGAGGTTATGTACTTGCCCATTTCTACTAAGCGTGCGTGTGCTCCTATATTTACAACGGTTAACAAATTTAAAATATTAATTTTTAGGCGCTTTCGCAAAATTGCGAAGTAGGGGCTATCAGCTTCGTCATCTCTCTCCGTGCTGGACAGATGATCACGAAACTTGATATTTTCATTTTTTCGAAAATTTTATTTTATTAAATTGTCACAAGTATAACGGGTACTTTATATGCAGACCTATGCACATTCATGATAGTATCTCAGAATGAGAAACGTTTCGGACAAAAGTTGCATACAAAATCAAAACCCGCATTTTATTTTCAAAAAATATTTACCCGAAAATCGTGTCCTTTATGAGATAATGTGGAAAAATACGGCAGTGACCACAGGTGTCAATATTATACGGCGCATGCGCTTGACATGCCGACAGCTAAAGCTGCAATCACACTCAGAATACATAATAATTATTGCTTTTCTACGATAAAAATTCTTCGCGAACACGTCTCAATGTCATGACATACGTAAATTGTTTCTCTTGTCATAGTTACCCTACTTGGTCAGGATCTTTGAGTTCTTCAGGCATTTGCTACCCTACGTTCTTTCCCTTTGAAGACTGTGTGACGACATAATTCAGAGACTTAAATAAATTAGTGATTTTGTAAAGGCGGTATTACTCTGTGACACATCAAGTGCGTGGCGATCACTTTGAACAAAAGGGGCCTCTCTTCCGTTAGACTGCCTACTGAAGATCGGAAGTAACCATGCAACACTGACGCATTTGCTACGCAGACAGGATTCTTGCAATAACACACAAATCTTGATAAAGCTATATTATTTCCACTTTATTCCAGCAGCTTAGACGTTTTTAATCTTTTGGCGGCGGAATTATTTTTTTTTTATTTTAGCACACCCTGTATATAAAATGTGAATAATACAGGAACCAAATACGTTAGAATTATGAAACAAACTGCATTTTGAAGATAAAAAGACGGAGAGTATATACCATGTTTCAAATATTCAGTACCTATATCTGTTGAATAAATATATAAAATGCAACTTTAGAAGTTAGCGGTGCGGTACGACCACTGTAGTTGACATTAGGCGTCAAAAGGTTAAAAAGTTTCTCACACACGAGTTAGCTTAAGCAGTTCGTGTTACAGGCAATGACACAGAATTACAAAGGCTTTCCACTGCAGCCATTGTCTTAATTTTGACGTCGTTACCAACAAACCTTCTGGCTTTTTTTTTTTTATTCTGGTGTCATTATTGTTAGAAATCGCAAGTTAACAGGGTTGCTATAGCTACAAATCCGCGCCGTCTATCCTGCAGCTTTTGTCTCTCTTTAGTTCCCTCTCCCATCTGCTGTACTCTTAAACCCCCTACTAGAACTTGCCTACAGCCTTACGCCTGTTCATTTATTCATTCCTTCATCTCAGACTTTCCTACGCATCATTTGCAAGTGATTATGCTGTGTTTTATAGTAATGAGAACAGACAACTCGTATCTTCTTCCGACCTCAGGTTAAGACAGATCGGATCTTGTGCTTTACGAACAAGCATCTTAAAAATGTAAGATATTAATGCGTCTTCTTCTTGTTCCTTATTCTCTTCTTCCTCCTACCCTTCCACCCCAGTCAATATCATCTTTCCCTTCCTTTCTGCATTCACCTCCTCCAGTTTTTCCTTCATAATCATCATCACTTGTTCTCGTTCTCCCTTCCTATAAGTATTTCCCTCAAAGCCTTTTCCTTTTTCACGCCTTCGAAGCATCTTCCCATTGCTTCATTCAATATCCTCTTTATCCTTTTATTGATGCTATAGCTAGAATCAAGTCCGGGGATCGCCAATTCATGAATATTATTTAAATGCTATTTGATGAAATGTATAACCCTAGCGTGTTCATCTCAGTGCTGCTTTAGTCAAATGACAGTGCTAGGGAAATACAGTCTACAGTACAAAATGTCAAGTTTAATTTCATTTCTTTCAGATACGTCTTGATATTATCCTTGCATTTACACCTGCGAGCTTCTTCCTTCAGATTATCCATACAAAACTGCTGATTACATACTCCCATACAAACACGATCAAACACACACAGATACGTACACTGTATTATGAAGGAATATCAAGCATACTTATTTCTTATAACCATAAATACTTGACTGTGCAATTCCAGTCCGAAAAATCGAAAATTAATTCTGTCTTGTCAAAAATGTCTATGAAAGTTCTGAGTTCATCATACAATAGTCCATGAAGGCCCAGAGCGGGAGTAGAGGTATAGCTCTACTCTTTTTTTAACCTCGGCGCTTGGTGGGAGTGAGTGGTCAACGTCACGCCCCAGGCGCTATACACTACGGGAAAGACCCAGTATCCATTTGATAGGAGGCTGGGTGGGCCCCAGGGTAGGTCTGAACCGTTGCGGGAAAGTTCGCCCCCCCCCCTCTCTGGACCGTCCAGCCTTTACCAGATCGCTATACCAACTACGCTATCCGGGCCCTCTTTAAGAAACTATCGAAAAATGTGTTTAAAATCAGCAGAGTTACTTCTAGGCTGAATAGTTTTCGGCCACTCTACATGATTCAGAATGCCTAGATTTTGAAAAATTTTACTCTTTTCCGATCCCTGCCTTTGTAGACGACGAATACAACTGTATGCATCATATAACCAAAATCTGGCAAGAAATTTGTAAGTAGTAACAAGTAAAAATATTTCGAATCTATCCAAAATATATATATAAACAAAAAAGGCACTTCAGTATTTATGGCATACTTTATGCACAATATTCTCACCAATAGTTTCTACCGGTATTCCGGCCATCTTCAGGGTGATATTGTTATTACAAGAATACAAACGTACAAGTGTGGTTAACTAAGTCACCGTCACCCCATAGCAATTAAAATCATAATTTCGGTCAAAATTACGTAAGCCACATACATACATGTTTGAAACCTACGCGGCTATAGAATTCAATGAAATTTTCTCGGGCATTAGGACGTGAAGGTTTTCCGACATTTCAGGGACTGACTCCGTCCCCATCTTCAGGGTGTGGAAGATGAGGACGAAGTTAGTACCGAAAAGTCGGAAAACCTTCACTCCTTATGCGGCCGTCTGCCCGCGAAAAATTCATTGGATATAAGTATATGTTAACAATGAAGAATTATTCAAATCTTGGCAGTTAAAATTGTTTAGTCTCCAGAGTGATGACTGACGCAGTAATGTGGTGAGTTTTAATCCAGCGTGTAGGTGATGTGCTGACGGTATGGTATATTGTTTCAAACTAGTATACCACACCGTTTGATACGCATGGTAGGGCCATAGGTTGTAAACGGCGATATGTCCAAACATACACTTCTATATTCCCGATCCTATGAGTTGACATACTGAAGAAGTTTTCATTATTCATTTAGTTCAACGATTATGAAAGAGACCTGAAGCTTACAATAGACAAACTTTGACGTTTTGCTGACCGTCCTCTCTCAACCTGTGCACGAGACGGCCACCTATAGGTGTGATGATACCAGAGGCTGTGTAATGCAATTCTGACCTCCTGATGATGAGCACATGTGCTCGAAACATGTAGAGACATGAAATAAACTTATTGTAAAACAAAAATTTTGTGCATCAAGTTAGTTAACTACTGAGATAACTATACTGAGTCCTCTCTCAACCTGTGCACGAGACGGCCACCTATAGGTGTGATGATACCAGAGGCTGTGTAATGCAATTCTGACCTCCTGATGATGAGCACATGTGCTCGAACATGTAGAGGCATGAAATAAACTTATTGTAAATCAAAAATGTTGTGCATAAAGTTGGTTAATTACTGAGATAAATTACGATAGTCTGCTCTGTGCATTCTGTAAACATTCTAAAGAGGGTTTAATAACAGGTGTTGTTAGTCACTAATACTCCTGTACATGAATCGTGATCACATAAATTTGCATGGTGTCCACAGTATAACTTTATTTAGAAATATATGCACAATGCTTAGAAAATTATTTTAAACAGTGCATTAAGCTATACATTACCTAACTAAACAACTCCATGGAGCAAAATCTTCTTGCGAAACTAAAAGATCCTCAGCTAGTCAAAAAATTCCCCCCCCCCCCTTTTTTTAAGGAATTTGTAGTTTCTTGTTTTTTTGTTCAAAATAGACCGCCACATGTCACTACACCGAGGCAGATAAATCCAGTCCATGCCCCATCCAACGTCTTTGAAGATACGTCTTAATATTATCCTCTCACATACATCTAGGACTTAAAAGCCGTTTCTTTCCCTCAAGGTGTTCCCATCAAAAAGCCTCTATTTAACTCACAGCTCTCCTATACGTGCCACATGTCCCGCCCACCCGATTTTTCTTAATTTTATCACCCGACTATTACTTGATGAGAAATAGAATAAATTCTCTCATTATGTAGTCTTCAGTACTGTCCTCTACCTCGTCCCTCTTAGGCCCAGATATTCTCCTCAGCAACCTATTCTCCACCACCCTCAACACATGTTTCTCCCACAATATGAGAGACCAAGTTTCGCTCCCATTCAAAACAACAAGACAAGATAGTATTCAGGAAATTTTAATCCTAATAATTTTGGCTAGCAAACTAGAAGACTAAAGATTCTGCACCGCAAGCGTTTCCCAAATTAAGTTTGCTATTAATTTCTGCCGAATCAAGTTTGATTTGATAGTAAAAGCAGTCCCGTTACAGGCCTGGAGTAGCCCACAGGGTTCCAGAAAGTTAAGGTTCCCAGATTTCACGACAACGGCACAGGATGGTGGTAAGGTTGTCAGTCTTACGCACCGGCCGCCTTTATCCCCAGGAAATGCTCCTGGTACTCATTTCTGTTAGAGGATGAGTCGACCCCAAGGCCATAGTGCGATCGGAAGGATTTTATATCAATGAAAAATTCCAATGACACAAGCTGGGATCGAACCAGCGACCTTCCGATTTTTAGCACAGCAGCTTAAACACTGTGCCACCGCGGTCCCCCTTTGATTTGATAGTGTTGTTTCCAAATATTTGATCTCTTCTACACTTTCAGAGGATATAATACCTAACCCGATGTTACGAAATCGTCCTGCATCTGTTCACATGATACGAATATATACTTAGTATTCTCGCCATAAGTATCAGTTTTCAATGAGCAAATTTTGACTTTTAAATTTTCCAAACCGCTGAAGAATATTAGTTAAGTATTAAATCAATACACTTAATGATAAATTTGTCTTAGAAAATATATAAGAAAATCGTATCTAGGGTAACTGAAAACCATTCAACAAATATCAGGATACTGGTGGTTATCTAATATTGATAATTAGGTATTTTTCAAAACGTGATTCACAGAAGTCTTGAGGGAGTTACATTAACCTAAGCCATTTAGTACATGTGATTACTAATACCAAAGAAGGAACCATGGGATGGGCACAGGACTGCTTCATAAAACTCATTGTCAGGGTTGCAAACAATTGGTTCCCGTCGGCACCCCAAAACGGATAGAATCTTGACAATAGTGCGACGCATATTAAGGCTGCATAGTGAAGGACACATTATGTATACTTGCGTACGAGTGGTTTCTCTCATGTAACATGTCATATTCTATCCATTGACGTCAGAGGAAAATATGGCGCACCCGAGGGATAAGCATCATACAGCTGGTCCTAATTCTCATTATGTGCCAGTGTCTCATTAACTCTTCATGGACGAGTGGGAATTGCTTTGGGGTGCACATATGCCGCTGGGTTGACGGAGTACATTAAACATGTAAAATGATCCTTCTACTAACAAGAAAGGCACTCATTTAAGCCAGACAACAGAGGGTAAAGTGGTTAAAATTAAAATCAGAACCTGGACGATGTATTTCTCAGACACTACAAGAACAGCAAGTGTCAGAAGACTCATATTCCTGTCGTAATTTGTCCTGTCCTTTTGTGAATCTGTGACATATAAAGGGATAAACGTATACTAAACACCAGCAGAAAACGGATATTCAAGGTTCTGACAGTAGTTTCGTGAGTATTTAGGTTTTGTGTGATGTTGCTCCGTTGCTGATTGGTTATCAGTCCATATGGCGTAATATCACTAATTATTTTAATCTAACTTGAAAAAATATAGCGTCATTATTTTATCTGGCATTCATCACTTGCAATTCCTGTCAGCTGTATGGGAGTGGGTGGTTAACGTCTCACGCCGACTGCTTTACACCAGGGAAAAATCCCCACTGCATGTCCAGCATCTCCACCAAACACTTACATATTAAAAAAAACTAAATTAGCAAATTCAACTACCCTTCACGGAGACTAGCAGCGCGTTCTGCAGGTAAGAAACAGTGAACAGCTAAGCGGGAGATAGCAGTAAGGTACTGATGACTTCATGAATTATGTCACAAAATGCTAAACTCTTACAGCGGGAAAGAATACACAGAAATAAATGCTTACCCGAGCACAGGAACAAATATAGAATTTATTGGGACAAGAAATCCACATTCTGCTAAGAAAGAAGGATAATAGTTTGATACAAGAGTTACTGTGGAGTGTTATGCCGATTATTTTATGTCCAATTATTATCCCGACTGTACTTCGACAGCTGTACCATGCCGACTCTGTTACGCCGACTGTATTAATTTACACCTTATGGCTATACATTGATTAATTTCATTTCATGAAATTTCAGTGTTCAGAGTACTCTATGAGCATTCTGTGCTGTATAGTGTCGCTCCTTCCTAACCTTAGTTAGTGAGGGTGCTGAGTATGTGGTTGTTGGATGACTTAACATCAATTTTTAATTCAGTAGTTCACCTAAGTACCAACATGCGTTTGTTTCATGTTGATGGAAAGTGATGAATATTAATTAAAAACTCTCTGTATTACATGTTAATGATTAAATTCATGATTAAGTAGGACATGTGTGTTTCAAACCTTACAATTTTTTCATGTCATTATATAAAATGGCCGAAAACGTGGTCCAGTGCAACTGATTGTTTTCAGTAGCCAAAATGTTAAATCTATTCCCTTACCTGAATACTCATTACTTTTGTACCACAATGCAACATTACATGTAACAGGGCCGGGATAGCGTAGTCCGTATACGTGACAATGACCAACGTCATGCACGCTTCTTCTCATTAATTTATTCCGTTTTAAGTACCCTCTATCTGTTTCGAACACATAATTGTTCATCATCAAGTGGTTACTTCTGTACACACAACATACAGTATTTTACCATGCTTCTATGGTGTGTCTAGCTGCTATCCTCCACATGTTCGAAACAAGTAGAGGAGAGTTTAATTGGAATAAATTAATGAACAAAAGTGTGCGTCTGGTTGGTCATTCTCACGTATATGTATGACGATGCACGGTTCAGAGAATGTAAAGCGTAGTCCGTATAGCGACTCTCTGCGGGTTGGACAGTCGGGGGACCGAATCCCTGTGGAAGCGAGGATCACTGCACCCGTCCAGACTTGTTCTGGGGCCTTCTGCAAAATGGGGACCGGGTCTTCTTCCCGGGATTAAAGCGGCTGGGGCATGCCGTTGACCACACACCCCCTCCTTGTTGCGCCGAGACTAAAGAAAGAGCAGAGCTATGCCTGTACCCCCCCCCCTCTGGGTCTTCGTGGTCTTTCTGGGGTGAACGTTACCTTATGTGACATTACACTAGCCATTAGATGCACTGTTTATATGTCATCCTCTCTATCGTATTGCAGAGCGTTTAATTTGAACTGTGATAAACCTGCAGCCACACGAAGAGTATGCAGGGTGCAGGAGGCGACTGGAGGACTTCAAGCTTTGTTCAGTTGGAGATACAGGTTGTCCGGCTTATGGTGACCCTGTGCGCAGCAGCTGTCACAAGAAGTCCCGACGGATGCAAGCTTTCCGTATGATAAGGTTGCCATGGTCAATGACAGGATAAAAGGGACATTCTGTCCTAAGCCAACATTTTATGAGCGATGGAGGAAAGCCAGACAGAGGCTCAGTAAGGAGAGCCATCCTCCAGACATCCCGAATACAGAGCAGAGTCAACTGATACTGTATGACGTCAGCCTCAGATTGTATTAGGCGGATAACGAAAGTGTCAAGGCCTCCGTATATTACAACGTTGCAGGGGCTGTTTCCCAGGAGACTCCCACATCCCAACCCCCTTATTTTACGTCCCCCTTTTTGAACTCCCTAGTTCATTTTCGCTAGTTGCTGTGGCTTTGCCGATGGTCAGCCAGCTGTGTGTGAATTGCAGCACTGTGCATTAGCTCCCCTTTTTCCCCCCGTTAACTCTATTGTTTGTCTGTTTACTCTCATGAGACCCCAGTAAGCCAAATAAACAAGGGGGACAAGATAACGTATGTCCACAATTATTGGTAGTTGATATTGCTTCGATTCCCACACATAATTACCAAAAACTACAACGGCGAAAAGATTCCTTCCTGGGAGGTTGACAGTTTTTTTGGTTCAAATGTCGTGTTTCTCTGGAACCTAAAGTTTCTTTATGCCTGTCAGTCAAGGCACAACAATCAAGTCGAAGTTGGGGCAACATACTTTTCTAGCATCTACTTCCAGAAACGAATTCGTCCATAACCAGATAACTCCATGCAGCAGTGCCCTTCTTGAGAAGGTAACATATTCTCGGTTATGCAAGATATGCGCCGCAATTTACGAAACACGGAAGGTCAGTACCGAGTTCACAACATTTTGCCGCTTGCCCCTATCCTGAGCCTGATAAATGGGGCCCCACTACCCCTTTCAATTTCTTTAAGATCCATTTTAATATTATATTCCCATCTATGCCTAGCTCTTTCAACTGGTTCTTTTCTTAACATTTCCTCACAAAAGCCTCCTCTTTACGTGCCACACGACCCGCCTATCTTATTCTACTTGGTTAACGCACCTGAAGCAAAATTGGTGAGCATTACAAATAATGCGGTTCTTCGATATGCAGTTTTCTCCAATATTCAGTTACTTCCACCCTCTTAGGCCCAAATACCTTCATCAGCACCAGGTTTTCGAAAACGATTAGCCACATTTTGAGAGATCAAGTTTCAAACCCGTATGAAAGTACACGAATACTTACAGTTCTGTATACTTTACCGTTTATGAAAACCGACATACATATTTCCGACAACCACAGAAAATTCTATTAGTCTTGTCAATTCATGCTACATGTTTCCGTCGCACTGACCATCCTCAGGTATTAGATTCATCACGTTAAAACTCAAATAAACCCGCATATATATTTTAAATCTGTGATACGTCACACACTGTAAAGTCAAAATATTAATGGGTATGTAACAGTTAAATATAAATATTTTTTTATATTTCTCGTTTGTGGTTTCCTTTGTTTTATGTGTTCCTGCTTTGTCTAAAATTTGTTAATATATTTTTTTGCTTCAACTCGAGTACTTCCTCGCCTGATGTCCTTGTGGACAATCGTAAATTCTTTTTCTTTAAAATAAAGCGCTGTTATGAGTTCTTGTATATAAAGATCGGTTCCACGCTTTAAAAGATTATGCGTTCGTAGGAAAAGTTTTATCCGCGCTATTTATATTTGCATTTTCGTCGTATATAATAAAATTTTAAAAACAGTTTTGGGTTGTTCCTGTTTTCCTGTGATGTTGTTGTCTATGTGTCTGGCGACTGCAGCCTGTACACAAGTTATGTGCATATAAAGGCAATATGAACCTTAAAATTTCATTAGGCAAGACACAAATAAACCTGGTATTCTCTTTCCTCAACAGTACATTCAAACCACGACAATGGCTATGAAACGAGAAACGTAACGTTAATACAAAATACATTAAGTTAGTCTTTCTTTCAACACATATTTACCGGTGTCACCAGCTCCCTCACAAGCCAGATAACCAAAATTTTGTTTTCTTTGTATACGAATGTTTAGCATTGTTAGAAGCTCAATGCTGTAACTAGTTTATAGACCTACTAACAGAGCAAACTGTCTGTCCCATTACGTTTTCGCTTATATAATTAACGTAATAATATTAAGTGAAGAGTGGATACAAATTATAAACCTTCTCATTGTGTAACTGTTTTCATATTGTTATATCCCCGTCCTTACTTTAAAGCATCCTGCTCAGCACTGTGTTCACAGACACACCCAAATTAGACTAACTGCAACACATCTTCAACTCAGAAATTTTCGTGCAGTGTTACATCCAGGAAGTGGAAAATGTAGATTTCTCATCCCAGATGTCTAGAGTTTCAAAATGAGCTGCAAGGGACAACGAGAAATGAAGATGTTGAAGACAAGAGCTGAAGCGAGAAAATTAGAACCAGAAAACGGAGGGAGTAGCTGGTGGTGGAGTCCTTACTTGAATTTCCTCGTGGGATCAACAACAACTCAACAAAGTTTACTTGCTCTCCATGGTCTAACTCCTTCCTCTACTTTCTGCAGTGTCATTGTACACAGAACAGGCAGTCCCTGGACCGAAGTCCAACTCCTAATATGAGAATGGCGAATCCAAGACAAACAAAGAAATCGCTCGTTCGTTTTCATTTTTACAGTGAAATAATATTTTTGCTTCTCCGATACTTGTCCGTTTACTTTAACGGAGAATAAGAAAAACCCAAGTAAATGTTCTGGTCGCTTAAACATAAGACAAGATAGAATCATAATATTATTTTAGGCAATAAATAATTTAAAAGTGTGGTATAGTAAAAACCATCATGAATAATACTAACAAATACAAAATATTCAACGGAGATAACAGAATCTCATGGTAATGTGAATTGTTCCCTGTCTTTTATGCAAATACAAAGTTTAAAATACAAAATAAAAATTGTTATGTCTCTTTCCCTGTGCATCTAAAGTCTGTCTCTCACATTAAGGGAAGCTCGCAAATTGAAGATTTCTTAAAAGGAATGTCTGAGGAAGTTTTGTTTGGACGTAAGAGAGAGACGAAGCAAATGGAGATATAAAAACTGTGTAATGAGAAACTTCATAAACCTTATTCTTCATCAGTTCATACAAAGATGAGCAATTAAAGGAAAACGAGATTGGGGAGGTAGGTATTCGTGGTGGAAGGTAGGAAATCAAAGGCAGTTACTGTCGGAAAACCAATCGGTGACACAACTTGAAAGTTTACGTTCAGAAGTGAAGATGATATTAAAATGGTATCTTCGGATTCTATAAAAGTGGAAGCTTAACCTCTAAAAGTTTTTTATATTGTCAATTGCTTTCCAATTTAGAACAGGAGATCTGGTTTAGTTTGCTTTTACGAGGTATCATTCGATAGAAATTTTATTCGCATGGCACTGATGTTTCGCGTTTCACGAGAGCTGTAGTCTGGAAACAGTTCTGTTAACATGGACACCAAACGCGAGATGAGCATTAAAAGCGACAAGAATGGAACACAAGGGCTTTCCTAAACACGAAGAAATAATTGTCACGTATAAAAAAAGAAGCCTGTCTGGGAAATGAAACCAGACTTTCATCTAAGTGCTTATTCACATGATTCGGTTCAGGTGTTCTGTTTTTGGCCGTTGTAGTTTTGTCATTTCGCACCGATTCCTCTAAGAAACCTGTTAACTTTCAAAACTTGTGGAATTAGGTCTAGGTAGATCCTAGGGGATTGTTTTTATTGACCAGTTCCTATTACTGCTTGCCAAATTAAAGTTCAAACTACTATCATCGTGATTGTCTGGCGAACTCACATTTGTTATAAACGTGTTCCTGCGGGAGACCTGTTTCAATTTGCAACAATCCAGTTTACACTACTGCTTTCAGGAAGGTGGCTGTTGGGTCAAAAGAGGGATTCTTGTAATGTGGAAAATTCATGTCCTGTAGAATGTTACGCTGAGCCATTGGGTATTTTCAAAACTACGAAAAATTCACTACGGGCCTACGAAACACCTTGCACTAGTTACCCAACGACACAGCGTAACATACCACAAGACTTCCGTGTTCAGCAAAAGAATTGTGTGAACCTCAAATACCGCTTGTATAGGATCATTTCAGTAGTGATCTGCTGTACCGTGCTCTACACTACCATCATCGATTCACTTGAGATCTTCGCTCTTCTAGGATGTTACGCAGCGTAGATTGGTAGTTGGTTACCGACGTTTCCGGACAACCTATAGGTCGTAAACTCAAGGGCTAACCCAGTGTGGATTGGCAGCGCGGCGGAAGTCCGACATCACAATTTCTTTCACTTGCTTGTAGATGAACACCTCAGAGTCCTTGCCTGTCCACCCGTCATAATTACCTTCCCATCGCGTGTGGCAAAAGCAAAAGCTGTATTTAAACACTTGTTACCCTAAAAACAACTCGTCTGCAATTTTAATTACGTTACCACTAAAGAATTTCAGGAACAAATCTGTCTGTAGAGTGTATACAGGCTTCGACTCCCAGCAGAGATTTCCACATTTCTTTTCACCGCCATTTCCCAGAATGGCTTTGGAGTACACCCAGTCTTCGATCGAATTGCCAAGGAGAGTCCTTTCTCTGAAAATAAAACCCTCCGATCATGGAGCTGACCATGCACTTCTATTCAGGATCGGATTTTAGACTGCACCTTCCGTTTCTATGGCTCCCATACGGCGTTGTTACGCACAGGAGAACGACTTCCCACTTCCTTCTTTTGCAGTAATATTCTTTCTTTCTCAATTTCCAGGAGTAAAGAGAAAAAAAGCACTTATCTTAATCAATGTTGAGTTCTGCTCTTTTGGGTTTTAAGCAGCGTAGAATGGTAGCCTCTTACCGGCTTTTGGGTACAACCTACTCTTGAAGATGGGCCGATATGTTTTACCGAAACGTCGGTAACGATCTACCAATCTACACTTCGCAAAATCTCAGAATTGAGCAGATATCATTTACACCGCGACGGAAGCCTGATATCATGCTTAATCGATACTGTTGAGTCATCATTTAGATGTAAGTACTTAGTTGCTCAGCCAATCAAGACATTCTCACATATTGTCGATACAGGTGTTCTGTTTACATTAAGATAATGTAACTGCCCATTGGGTAGCACCTGTGTTAGACTTTGTATATGTGAAGTACCGCGTTCAACTCCAGGAACGGAGCCCTGTTATGATGACAGGTTTCATTGTGATTTTCCTCAGCCTCTGTAGACAAATGCTGGTATAATACACTAAATGAAGTCAAAATCATTTCCTTTCACATTTTTTCTCGGTTAGTAGGGTTCTATTTGCTCCTACATATTCAGAAAAACTGACATATTCATTTCACAAAATATAAATTTTAAAAAATAAAATACAGCAACATAAAATAAAATAAAATTTGCAGGATTGATGGAAGTCTCTCATCAGATAACTTTACGAATCAGTTCAATACAGTCCACAATTTAACAACTTTCTTCCCTAAGATCACTTGTGATATTGTGTTCCAAATCTTTTCTTTATTAAAATTTTGTACCAAATTCTAACATCATCCATGCCTGTTACATGCCCCACATATATAACCGAGAACTGAGGTTCTCTCAGCTGGAATTATGAAGAATGTGTAGGTGAAGATGGAGACAACGGGGTCTTTCGAAATGTCGGTAAACATATATCAAACTATACGGCGTCATATCCTCGAAACAGTACACTACGTCTTATTTGTCTTCACGTTTTGTCGTCTTGAAACTTAGTGGTGAAGACTTTAAATTACCAAGTTCTTCCCCACGTAATTACGCCATAATGCTGCTGTCTCTCTTTGGACGGCACGTTGTTTTGAACACATTTGAATACGCAAAATTCTGAAGCCCAGAAGTCATATCCATGCGCACTATTACTACGTGACAACTTGCTAATGCACGAAACAAGCGTGGCGCCAGGGAGTGTACCAAGTTTTAGTTTTCTAAATGTCGCGTGTGTATCGCCTACTGTAATGTTAAGACTATCACATAAGTCAGGTCTCATTTCTGACCCAATGACGTAAAAGTATTAACATGAATGGATACCAAGAAGGCTAAGCATCCCGCAGAAGCCAGCACTCCATCTAACACCAGCAGCGCCTGCAGTACAGACAGCAGTAAACAACGTAATGAACATCGCAGACATAGATGAAGTTCAGTACGCGTGAAGTCAGGCTTCCGCCGTGAAGCCAATGAGAACTGCACCCTTCTGTGTTGTTGCGCAGCGTATAGTTGTAACTCCCTGCCGACGTTTTGGGGCAACCTATCGTCCCTTCTTGAAGGTTCAAGAATACAAGGGCTTCTTGGATGCTTGGCCATTGAAGATGGGACCCATAGGTTGTCCAGAAAAGTCGGTAAGGAATCACAACTATGCGCTGCGTAACAACACAGAAGAGCGCAGGTTTCGAAGTTCAATGTGATCAGTGTGTACAGTGTCACCTGATAACCACGCTTGGTAGTCTACAAATGCATGTAATGTGTTCTGTACGTATTGCTTCATGAGTGAGAACGCCGCCTTCGTGTAAAGGTAAGTGGTGGATAACTCACAAGATTTGGAGTGAAATTCTTCCAAATACAACTTTTTGAATTTGTTGTTAGGTGCCTTAGGGTAGCTAAAATATGGCACATAGCGCCATACCACAGGACAATTTCGCAGTTGGGATCATCTGCTTTAGGTAAAAAAGGTAAAGCAGTCCCATTACAGGCCTGGGAAGGCCCAGAGGGTTCCAGGAAGTTAAGGTTCCCAGATTTTCGTGACAACGGCACAGGATGGTGGTAGGTTGTCAGCCAAACGCACCGGCCGCCTTTACCCCCAGGAAATACTCCTGGTACTCA
>Ga0123352_10008328_pt1 | contig 16136 bp, 11 predicted proteins | sample TergutLab28metaG_FD_89700 | JGI IMG/M metagenome (GOLD analysis project Ga0123352, IMG submission 89700) | Labiotermes labralis P1 segment gut microbial communities from Petit-Saut dam, French Guiana - Lab288 P1 | ecosystem: Host-associated > Arthropoda: Insects > Digestive system > Gut ... | reverse complement strand
TTGTTGTGTGTGTGTGTGTGTGGCTGTGTGTGTTTGTGTGTGTGTGTGGCTGTGTGGGTGTGTGTGTTGGGTGTGTGTCAATAGGTTGTGACTGACTGTGGCTCTCTTTCTGTTTGGAGAGAGCAAGATATCGGTCAGTTTATGTAAACACGTAAGTTTCGGGCGAGGGAAAGGTAACATTACGATGTCAGCTGTGTATATACATAGGCTAGCAGTAACTTTCGAATGTCCGAACGGTGAGAGATTCATGTCACGTGTGTATAAACAAGTTCTGATTATCTTTCATGTCTCTCTTGTGGCAGAAAGTTTAGAGGTCCATGTAAGTTGTGTGTGAAAACAGGCTCAGTTCATAACTGTGATTATCTGAAAAACTTACATCAGCGTTGGTTTTGTTGTTAGAGTGATCCATACTGCGTAATTCCAACAGTTTTGCAAGATGAAGTATTTTGTAGACTACGACATACAAAAAACATTTAATGTGAAGTGAGAGAGAAAACCAACAAGATGCCACAGTTAGATGTTTATTATCAACAATTACTCAACATGTTTCGGGCAACATTATGCACATCTTCATGAGAACAAGACGTGTGTTACTGCACTTGGTGTGCTGCGCTGGTTCTGCTGGATGTGGTTGGTAGCGGTTGTGGGGCGCTGCGTTGTAGTGTGCGACCTTCAAAGTGCTCACACCCTACAACGCAGCGCCCCACAACCGTTACCAAACACATCCGGCAGAACCAGTGCAGCACACAGTGCAGTAACACAAGTCTTGTTTTTCTGAAGATGGGCATAATGATTCCCGAAACATGTTGAGAAATTATTGATAATAAACATCTAACTGTTGCATCTTGTTGGTTTTCTCCCTCACTTCACAATTTGCTCACGATGCACGGTCACAGAAACCTAAAGCTTAAAAACAAACAAAAAAAAAACATTTAGTTATCACTGAGTATTAACAATATTATTACTCATCATCAAAGGATAGCACACGGAGCGTGCCGGGTGTGCCCAGGGGCACAATAAGGTCTTTAAAATGTGGTTTCGCCTTTTAATTTAATTTCACCATACACAGTACTTTTTAACAGTAGAGTTTAGTTAATTAAAAAGTTTAGTTACATTTTAGTGTCCTTAGTTTGTAAATAAGAATAATGTCATTTACGTCTGAGTGTTCAATGAATGTTCGCTTTTCAAAAATTCCTGAGTGCATACTGTAATGAAATATGGTGCGCACACTTAGGCTTATGTTTTTTGTACTTTTGTCTTAAATACCTGGCATGCAAGTCGACCTTATTTTACGCCACATCGTGTTCGATCATCCATGGTTTGTCTGGATCTGCGATAATTTTGGTAGTTATTTCTTAAGCGGCACGATTTAAGGAAGAGGTTTTTTTACGTGAAATGTGCTTGTTGATTTCCTCCACAAATTTTTTTTTAGCGGAAAACTTTCTCCTTCCAGGAAGAATTCAGCGAGATATCATTAACGTGCCTAGATCTTCACGGAAAGTACCTGATATTTTTAAATGATTGTCGGAAACCTTTCTCCTTCCAGGAAGAATTCAGCGAGATGTCATTAACGTGCCTAGATCTTCACGGAAAGTACCTGATATTCTTAAATGATTGTAACAAACCCTGAATTTTCTCGACACGTCGTAACAAATATTCCTACCTACAAAATTGCGCGAAAATCCGTCCGACGGTAGCCGAGATGTTTTCTTCGGACGGACGGACGTGACGAAATTTTTCGAAACTCCTCAAACAAACCCAAAACATAGTAACAGCACAGGCTGCACTCGCCAAGCATTATTATGTTACTTATACTGTTACTATGATTTGGCCTTTCTAATTTATATTATTGTCGTGTTTGTGGAAGGTTATTGTGATTTCACACTAAAAATGAAGGCAACTCTGTGGTGACTGTAAAATTATTTTAGTTATATGGAGAAGGGTGCCTGAACCCTACAAATAGAACACTCCAAATCTCTTATTCAACAATCACTTGTATTTTTAAATTTAATTTCATTACATTTGAAAATTATTTTTAACAACATTTGCACCATTTTAACAATAAATATACAAAGAATAACTAAAGAGTTTTGTTACTAAAATAATTAAAGTTTTCTCCAACAAGCCAAAATATACCTTTAATTATAAAGAAAAGGAGATGACATTGCACTTTATAACTTTACCACAATTTTGTGCATAAACACTCCTAGAAAAAGTCCAAATGTTTGTTTAAGTTTCATTTAAAGAAATTTCTCAAAAGTCAGAAGTACATAGAGTGGACTGTATCTTAACTGAATTTCTGACTTAATATCAGTTTGTGGGGGTTTCTAAAGTAACCCCTGGTTATTTGTAGATTCCACAATATATTGGAATTCTGTCGACATAATTTACTTTATTTAACTTTTGAAACTTCAATTTGCAACTAAAGTTGCCTGATTGAATGTTTGATTGGAGCCCTAGAATATAAATATTTTGGTGTGGTGGACCAAATAAGGTCAGTATTACTTTATACTGTTCTCAGGACTTGTCACTATATCTGACTCTTTAAACTTAGTTCAAATTTTACTGACACTGATAGCGGAACGCAAAGAACCTACGCTGCTAAAAATTATGCCTGTCATGATCATGCTGCTGAGTCGGTCTGATTCACCTGAAATCCTTCTAACCTGTCTTTCTGTGATGCATCTTAATGTTATCTTCCATATCCATTTTGTTCCTGTGAGTGGCCACCCTCCAGTATATTTCCCAAAAAACTTTGATACGTAATGAAGACTATAGTCTTCTGGGATATGAATGACATTTCAAAGAAGCTTACAACTTCCAACTTCTAGGTAGTTTTCTTTGACTACCTTGAATTTAGACTCAGGTAACATCTCTGAAATGTCGCGAACATATTACTGACAAACACAGTGTCATAACCAGCAAGACCATAATCTTTATCAAAATTGCTATGAACACATTAAATCTCTATTTTCTATCCATTCTTTATTCCCCTTCCAAGTTTTATACCCAGTCCATTGTAACCTCCTAGGTTTCACTATCCTAACAACACTAGATTACCTATATAAATCATAAAATTCCTCATTATGTAATAACCTAAATTGCTTGCTTCATGTATTACCTACAGAACCAAATACTTTTTGAACACTTCTTTCCTGGCACCTCTATATTCTTACTTTAGTGTGTTCTTTTTATATATATTGTAGGCCTTGACAGGCACTCTTCTACTTACAGACAAGCTTGTCTCTTCTATTAATTCCAAAAATGTTGTTAAAAATAAAGAAAAGCATGAACAAACACTACACCTACAGCATAGTCACCCCTGTCCTACACTACAATGTGTTTTACATTACTACATATCATTAGGGTATGGCTTTACAGAATGGGAATTAGCTTTGAAACTTGCATAATCTTCTGCAGAACTGTCAACTGGCAATATGGACAGGTTGGTTCATATCTCTGAAAGTTTATAAGTCAAATGCATATAAGTACAGGAGTGCCTGTATATTTTGTCTCTGAATGGAAGGTAATATGTATACAGATTAATTTGCTTTCTAGTTATTTGTTTTGCCATATGTCAGCCTTAAACTAATTAAGAGAGAGTCCACTTTAATTGAATTGACTTCATCTGCTGCAATTTAAAAAATGAGATGAATAACCTTGAAAGTTTTTAATTGGTCACCTTGACGAAAGTGATTGGGTTAGTGCTCTAGGTAGATGCTTAGCTTTTCATTGTGCTCATCAAACAACTTGAGTGTTGAGACAAAATGGGTTAAAACTTTAAGTCGTCTCTGTCCATGTCATGAAAGCATATAAGGGGAGTAGATTTATAGCTCCACTCATTCTTAACCTGGGCACTGGTTGGAGGTGAGTGTCAACATTATGCTCTGGCTTCTTTACCCCTGGGAAAGAAACATGCACCCACTAAATAGAAGGTTGGTTGGGCCTTAAAGATGGTCTGCACCTTTTAGGGAAGAAAAAAGTGTCTTGCACCCACTGGGACTTAAACCATGGACCGTTCAGCCTGTGGCCTTATCTCTGTATCAACTAAGCTAGCCGAGCACCATGTGGGTTCAAACTGGATTAAAATTTTGTGGTATAATTTTTAACATAAATTTTCACACATTATAAATGTTCATGGATTAATTCATACTTCATGTGCTGTGAAATTCAGTAATATTTCTGAAGATTCATTGTTAGGCTTCCTGGTGTCAAATGCCTATACAGTTTCCTTTAGGGCAATTGTAATAGATGACATTATTAAATTAGAATTGTAGTGCATGGATTCAAACACTATCCTGGATGCTCATACCATTAAATGTGAATCTTATGAGTTTCTCTTTTGAGCTGTGCCCTGTGTGCAGCATATGGTATGAATGCTGTGTAATTTTTGTTTTAGTTCTGCCAGCATTCATTGTTCTGTGAACTCCATGAGACAAATTCACAGTATATATTATCATTCTAAAAAATTTATCATAATTTCTGTATTAAAGAGAGTATTTTATGTGTGTATCATGTGTTCATGCTTTAAGATTGTCACTGCATGTATAATAATAATAATGATAATGATAATAATAATAATAATAATTTCGTCCATGTAACCATTAATAAATGCTTAAAACTGTAATATTTTGCCCTTGAGAACATTGGGCATGTACCAGGTAGTTAAGAACTCAATGTAATTATTCATAATTATCAGTGCCTCTTTAGAAGTTAAAATTATGGAAACACTGACATATTTGTTCACATAAATTATGTATTCCTTTCATGCCTGGTATGCCAAAAACATTAAATTCTCTAGTTTTGTCTCCAGCTTCTAGCCATGAATTTTTATTGAACACATAACAATGTAACATCATGTACTGCTGGCCTGTATTGGTGCCTAGGCTTCCCAAGGAATACAAACAAGAATTTACACTTGATAAATTCACAGAATAGGCCTATAAGCACAGGGTTCTATGCCATGGTTTAGTTAGCTTGGCATAGATGTTAAAGATGGAAAGGAAAGAGGGAGAGACTTAGAGGTACATAGTGTGGAAGCACTTGCAATCAGTGGCATTCATATTTTTTGTGGCCAGTTCTTATCATTTTTGCAGAAAATGCAATAAAATTTGAAAGTGATATGGCAACATTGTGTGGAGGATTTTTCCTGCAATTTCCACAATAAATTAATGCTCACATTCCCCACATGCATGCATGGTACGCTGCTGAATTAAGCACAGGGCCAACTCTACCTAAGTAAAAAAGTGCTTTTTTTATTTGGTAATTTATCTGTAAAAAGTCATTGAGCTGAAAACGTTTAGGCAATATTCATGTGTATAGGAGTATGTAATTCTGTTACATCTGACACTTCATATTTAATTATATGCCATTATAATGTGTGGTACAGGTAGCAAGAAATGGTTGGTATGTGTCTGGAAAGGAGAAAACTAAAAATTTATCGATAAAACAGAATTTTTAAAAATTAATGGAAACATGGTCATCTTTATATGCATGCAAAAATTGAAGGTTCTGTGAGAAGTTTGTAGTGGTATGATCCAGTCCATATAAACAAATTTATGACCTGAGCTGTCATTTCTCTATTGTCTATTCAAACTTCTCAATTTTCCCTTGAAGTCTAAAAGAGGGAAGTGGAAAACTGGAAGTCTTAATATATAACATGTGCCAAGCAGAAATCTTTGTACAATAGTTTGAAAAGAAATGAACTCACTACAAGAATCTTAGTAAGTGGCCACCATTTTAACTTAGAATGTGAAGCCATTCGGTGATGCCAAAACTGTGAAAGACTGTGTTAGCACTGGACAATACACTCATTTCATTTCACCAAATTAATGAACTAATTGTTAATGAATCAGGAAGACCACATCTGACTCAACTTATACCACTAGAGTGTATTTTTTGTCACAAGATACTTTAATATTAATGGCTGAACTGTGGGAATGTGAACACTTTTTCTTACCCTGATTCTTCATTGGACTTGACATGAGCTTCACAGTTAATATTCTCTGGAGGATGTTACTGTAGAACAAGAATTATTAAAGAATATTTTTGTCAGTCATAAAAATGAAATGCCAGACTCAAGAAGCTGATCACTGGGAGGCATTGAAAATGTTTCCCCCTCCCCCTAAAGAAAGAGGAACTTGAAATCAAATAATTGTTGCTGTGTGCACTGTTGTCCTCCAATGACTTGTAATGAAGTTACTTTCATTTCTTTGGAACAGAAAGATTTTAAAACCTATTGTGTTGTTGTAGCATTGTGTCATTCATGGAGAGGACTCACCATCATGGTTCAATGAACGTTTCATGGATGTAACAAAAAAAAAGTTACGCAGAATGTGACATATGTTAGAGCTATAGAGTTCAGTTATCAAAACTTTCATATCAAAACTTTTATGGTTTGTAAAATAAATTCTGCTATGAAGATCTTCTGTGCAATTCACAGGTTCAGTAGCTGGGTAGAGGATAAGTGCACGACAGATTCTCTGAGTTGCTGTAAAACTGAAGGATTTCTTAGTGAATGCATTGCTAGTGACCTTGAAGCTGTTAGTGTTAACTGGTAGTTGAAAGTTGTTGTCCTGACAGATATTACTGGCATGTTAAATGATGATATAAATGCGCAGGAGAAAGCAAGTGATTACAGAATAAATTTATTAATGCAAATAAAGCAGAAATTATTGATGTGAAATATTTCACACGTTTGTCAATTGAACATCAAGAATAAATAAATTCTAGGTTTACAAATTTCTGAAGATTACCATTTTGCCTCCCTGAAACCGAATGGATAATACCAAATAAAATAAGTGTTAAGTATACTTGATCCCAAAGTACCTGAAGAAACCACTCAATAATCTTCAAGAGAACATATGACTGCAAGCTATTTTCCAGCAGAAGTTTAAAACAAACACTGTGTCAGAATTTAGAATATTCTGTCAGAGGAATAGTATCCTCTTACTACAGTTTCATGCTAAAATAATTGTCATATTTCAGATTAGAAACTTTTTCAAAAGGGGCCACATAACACAGTTGGGATAGTGATTAGGCTGTATGATGGACCAGTTAGGAATGTTGGCTTGGTCCTGGAATGGGCAAGAAATTATTTCTCAAATGTTTCCTGGTTGGCTGTGGAAGCCACCTGTCTATACCTAGTGTCTGAGTTAGTGATAACTGTGTCTCATTGACCAGCTATAAAGCTGCTGGTGTATGAAGCTGACAGTTCAATTCAATCTGGTTCAGGGGTTAAGAATTTGTGCAACTATATCTCATCTTCTCCATGTGCTTTTATGGTGTGCTGCTTAATTAAGCTTAGGAGTAATACTTTAACAATGTGGTGTAACTTTCAGTAAGCTGGAGAGGATCACACACACACACACACAACTCCACAGAACCAGACTCACACTTATGAATTTTGATAATCTTCTATTTACAAAGACCGCAATTTAAAATTCAAGATAGTTCTGACTATTAGGTTAGAACTCAATCGTGTATGCAGTGGGTCACTTTTTTCCTTAATCCATAAATATTGTGTTAATTGGATTCTAGTAGTAGTAGTATAAAATGTGTGATGAAAGTGTCTATTAAATATTATTCTATACAATTGTATTTTGTAGTTGTGGCCTGTGCTAGAGCATTCAGAATCTGTTACTCTCCCTCACTGGATTTTTAGTGGGTACTGTTCATCTAAGATATAAAAATTATACTCTGTAATGCAATTTTAAAGTAGTTTAGGCACCACAGTTTTCAGACACAAAAGTTTTAGTAAAAAGACGTGTAAACATCAGAAGCAAATATGAGGGAGTTTAGAACTTTAAAATTCATATATCTAATGAAATTCCTTCACAGATGCTACTTGAAAGAAAGTCAGTTAAATGGCATTATTCCTTCCTGAACAAGATATAGTAATATACATATAGGATGGCGGCAAATAAGGAATTAAGATACTTGCTGCCCTCAAACGTTTCTAAATATGTGTTTAATGTTAATTTATACAGGTTATGTGCATTTTTAAGTGCACAGAACCATATATGTTCATCCATAATTAAAGATTTGTGCACATGCAGAGCTCAGACTGCAGAGAAATTCCATACATTCTAATTTTCATTCAAGGCCATAAGCCTGAAGATTTTTGTTTTAGATACACTGTCTACTGTTAGTCCTACTGGAAATATAAATTAGGGAAGTGCTTACAGTAATCCTTTGTGAATGTTCCCTTATTTCTGTTCTACACTCTTATTATTAAATTGAATCCCAATTTTCAGCACCATGTTGTTACTGAATTTAAATGAGAAGCACTTCAAGTCTGAGTGACTTTGAGATGCAGCTGAATGAAAGCTGTGTTTTTTTAAAAAAAGAATGAAAATGTGATTTCTGTACACACACAGAAAAATTGCACAATGATAAATACTTCTGGGATTTGGTTAAAGGAAGAAATACACTGCACAAGACAGCTGAAACTTAGTTCGAAGTCTTATTTTTATTTTTAATTAAAGTGGTCAGTATCTGCTTGTAATATACGTCTTGTATAGCTTGGCAGAGTGCTTGATATTTAACAATCTAAAGACATCTTTTCAAAGCACCTGTTACTATCAAATCATCTCCCCTTTAACCAAAAAAATTTTGCTTTGTCATACCACACAGATGGCTTGTGGTGTGGGCAAATGTTTTCTTAATCATCCACTTGATTTTATCCCAGTGAGTTGGACACAAGAAGATTAGATTTTCTCAGTGTATTAAAATCAGAGTGGGTTTATGAGAGGACAGTCTCAGGGGGTCAACTAATGGGTTGTATAAATAAGTTAGATTTATAAGTTCATTACTATCTCAGTGGTTTGATTTCATGAAGATGAGATCTCTGATTTGGATACATGGAGTTGAGGTTTATATGAATGGACTGTTTCATACATTATGGGCCTTCCCAGTGAGTTAAATTGATTTAGTTTAAGATATTTCAGTGTGTTACTTTTCTAACCTGATGCATACATAAGGTTGAAGTCATGAGGGTGGCGGGGATTATATAGCATGCATGGTAGGTGAATGAAATATAAATGCACAGCATTTATGGAATAAGAGTGACAAAAGAGTACCAAAGTACTCAGAGAAAATCCTGTCCCATTGTCACTTTTTCTGCCATAAATCTGACACAGACTGAAATTTCATTGAACCTGGGCCTCTGTGATCAGAGGCTACTTACTTGACTGAACCATAGCATGGCCCTGGAATTCATGAAGCCAAGAGGTATCCCAGTACACTGGCTTTTTTAAAATTGATGGGTCTCAGTTGGATTTGTGTGGTTGTCTACCTTGACAGGTTGTGCTCATGTACTCATTGGACACATGCACTTGAAATTATATCAGTGCACTGAATTAAAAAAATTCATGTTATCCAGTATCAGTCATTCTCATGATTTGTGAAGTTGTGGTTATGTCACTGAATTGCATTAATGAAATCTGTGGCTATATCAGCATATTGATTTATAAACTTGAGGCAGCATGAGTGAATTGGTTCCTAATGATTTGTATGTATGAAATTGATTGTTATTGCAGTGAGTATGTATCATGCAGTTGAGGTTTTCTCAGTAGGCTGATTTCATGAATTTTGGGTATTTAATTTTGTTGGGTTTTGAAGTTGATGCTTTCGTATTGTCTAACTTCCTTGTTTAAGTTACTTCAAACAGGTGCAGTTGGATTCATGAATGTGAGGTTATGTTAGTGGGTTTGATTCATCAAATGAGAGCATTCTCACTGAATTGTATTCGTGACAATCATGAAATATAGACATCAGTTTATTTGTGAAATTGAGGTTATCTTGATGGGGTTAATGTATGAATTGGAGGGTTTATATCAGTGACATGAAATCATGACATTAAATTATAATAATAGTTTTTTTTATGGGAAGTTAGCATGTTTCTGCTCCCAGCTAATCCAATTTTGCAGTTGCTTGTATTCTGACAGGGAGAAAACATATGTAACATTAATGACCATGTTGAGACATGAGATTCAACTGTTCACTCTTGTCACTAAATGTCACCACAGCACTTCTTTACAATGTAGAAATGTTCACCGCCCACATGTTGGCAAGTTCACCATGAAGAAAACATTGAGTTCAATAAGAGATGCAAGCACAAGAAACAATCCATACATAATCAGGCAGGCTTGGCCCACCTTGCGGTCCAGTTGGAACTTGTTGCATGAGAAGGTAGCATACAAGAGAAGTAGAGTTGACAATAATGAGATGGCACTGTACTCAAGCCCACGTGAATTGATCCCAACAAAGTGCTGTCCTTCGGTGGTAGGCAGGAATGAAGCTTTAATGAGCCATGGCAGTCCTAGGCATAGCAGGATGTCAAATGTATTGGAGCCAATGGAATTGCTAATTCCCATTGATCCATGTCCTGTAACAGTAATTTTATATGTATGCTAATGTTTACACAAAAGTTTAGTTTGTTACATTCAGTAATGAGAATCTTGGGAAGCACCAATACATAATTAGCTAAATGAACAATGATTAAGATGCTTGTGTTTTCAAGTAATGTCATATTATACAGTATAAGTAAAGTAATAGTATTAGTATTAGTATTAGTAGTAGTAGTAGTAGTAGTAGTAGTAGTAGCAGAGTAGCAGTAGTCATGACTTGGCTAGTAACAAGGGGGGAGGGTTGCAAAATCAACCATGGGTATTAGGAACTTCAATTTAAATACCATAAAACATAGGTTTATCATTTTTTTTCTGCTTTACACCACCCAAATAATCATTTAAATATATTTCTATTTACTATTTACCCCTCTTCAACTCAGTAGCCATAAGTAATAGTAGTAATTTTTGAAGATGCGTGTGAATTGTATCCCATTTCAAAATGCATGGCACTTGTGCATTTATTTTGGTGTGTGTGTGTGTGTGAATGTGCACAGATATTCATATGTGACCAATTCACTGCTTCAGTATAAATACCAATAACAGGCTGTTGTTAACATAATAATGAACCTGATTCCAAAAAGAATTCGCTATTTTTTGACAAGTTGAGTAAATAGAAAAATTTCCTTTTTTGGGTTGGTCATGTATGACAAAGTTCAATACGTTTTCTTGCTGATTAAAGTAATTTCCTAATGCTATCAAGCCACCTACTTTTAATGCACAATGTTATATTGCATTCAGGTTTTATATTCTGCCATTATTAAGCACATTTAATTTAATTTAATCTAATCTAATTTCATGCAATATATTCTAGTGTGGAACTATCCAACCTATTGAGCACCAACTGTTTTCCAGTTGATTTATAGTGGTGATTGCAATAAATGCTCATGCCAAAAATTTTGAGACAGTCTGCATTTCACTTACAATTGCAGAGGCATTGCATGAATTATGATGAAGTATATGAGTGAAATTATCACTTCATTATTCATACTGAAATACACTGAGTGTAAATGATTTGAAAATATTACAGTAAATGCATGTATCACTTGAATAAGCTATTAAGACTTAGCTATTGTTTTCAGTAATGATAGTAGCATCGTGAGATGACAATGGATGTCTTAGTACTCAGTAGTCTTTCTTCTCTCCAATAAACCATTCTGTGCTACCCAAAACATAGCCACAGTATATAGAATGGAGTCATTATGAACAGTTTTTTGAGTCATTTACCAGTACCATTCTGTCAACCAAGAATGAAGACACCGTGGTGAACTTACCTTAACATAACTAGATGTATGTTTGTAGTAAGTATGCAGAGAAGTTTTTGTTTTTGAGTGGAAGCCAAATTTATATGTTTAGTATGTATATGTCAATTTATACGTAGCTGATAAAGGAAATTAGGAACGTTATTATAAAAATATTTACAAATCTTCTGAATTGCCAACCCATATTAGTAGTGAATTGAGGAAGAAACAGTTCCTGCGTTTATTTGTATATCCTGTGCAAAAATGTGCTGCTGCTAATATAGTATCTTTCTATTTGTCTTAGGTTCTAATGAAACATGAAAAGCCATTTTATGGTGGTACGAAAGTATAAGAGCTCATTTTTGAAGTAGCTGAATCTTTGTTTTCAGTGCTCTAATATAAGTGGCAAATAACAGCCATCACCAAGGACATTTATTTGTTAAAGCCTAGCATACGTATGAAGGTTGAATTAAAATCGGAAAATGTGAGAGACCAAAAGAAAGGAGATATGCGGCCATCTGTCACTTTTGTTTGCAAATGTGTGAAGAGTCAGTTGATCCAATCAACTCAATTTATGACATGGGTTATTATATTTTGCACATACCAGAAAACATACTGCAACTTTTAACCTTGGAATAAGCTACAGAAGATGATTATGTCTGCATTTCATTTAGATGTTTGCTTATTGGCTACAGTGTGCCTACAGAGAAACTGGCTTCCGTTGCTACTGCTAGCAAACCCCTATTCTTTCTGTGGTCTGTCTGATGACAGGACCATAACCTCTTCTTTCATAGTGACTTTTCCACATAGTGCAAGCTAGTTCTTCCTATTATAGTGCCCGAAGTCATCCAGTAGCTGCTTACGTCTTCTTCCTCGCCTTCTTGTCACTTCTATCCTTCCCTCTATCTTTCTTTAAATAATAAATTTTAGAAGGCAGTTTCTACGCAAGATGTGATGAATACATTTAGCCTTTGGTTATTTTATTGTTTACAGGATATCCCTCTCCTCCTGAACTCTTTGTATTGCTTATTCATTTCTCACATGATTATCAGTCCAGCTGATCTTATCCATCATTCTCCTACACCACATTTCAGAACTTTCAAGGTATTTCTAATCTACTTTCTGAAGTGTTCAAGACTCGGAACCATACAAAGCTATGCTCCAAACGCAACATTTTATTAGCTTCTCTAGACTTATTTTCATTCTGTAGCATCTTCTAATTTCAATTAGTCTACCAATCATGCCCAGTAGCACCGTTTGTTTCTTAGCCAGTAACACAAATTTGTCTGCATATTTCACAGTGCAAATTACATATTCTTCCATTTTGAACTCTCTAAACCGTTCAAGAGCTTCATTGGTAAGGTATTCACTGCACAAGTTCAATAAAATCTGTGACAAACAGCATCGTTTTGTTACTCCTATTTCAATCTTCACATTTGTTTTCTCCCCTTGGTTGAGTCTCAGTTTATCAGTCTTATCTGTTTACAGTTTGCTGATCAATCTTCTTGCATGCCAGTCAAGATCATTTCCCTTTAGGATCTGCATTCATGTGGTCCATTTTTCATGGTCAAATGCATTCTGCCAGTCTATGAAACAGGAATGCAATAATTCACCTGTGTCTAACATTCATTCTGTTATTATTCTCAGCAACGCACTTGCGTTTCTAGTTTCCTGCAAACCATCCATGGTAGGTAAATATATGGGACTTGTACAGTAGTGTGAGCTCATTAAAATGTAGCCATATTTTTTTCTCTACCATTATATGTTGCATCTGCAAGCTTAAGCAAAATGGTTCTGAAAATGCCACATATTATGAGCGTTGTATTGCATGTAGTGAATTCTGCTCAAAAGGGACTGCAGAGATGGTGATTTAAAATGTTGTTGGATGAAATGGATTATCAGTATGGTGGCATACAGCTGCTCATTGAGATCTTATGGCTGAGCAGAGGCAGATTTTGGCTGTATGTAAGATTGCAGTTTGCATATTTACTTACAGATTTCACATGATACCAAAACTTAAATATTTATGTACACAAGGCATTAATGTTTCCCCTCTTTTAAACATATTTTTATGAAAGTCCCTTTTGTATAATATTTTACTATTTTAAATTTAAAGATTGTTTTCTAAGAGTTCATTTTATTAGAGTTGTTAATATATTATTGGGTCACCTTGCTTAGCCACAATCACACTGGAGACAGCTTCTGGAACACTGGTCCCTGCCGCTAGGAATGTAATACCCATTACGGAGTCTGGAATTTTCAGGGTGTCACCTGAGGAATATCAAGAGAAATTTATATAAATTTCAGTTCACTTTTTGTCACAAAATAGGCAATAATTTATGGATGGATATTGAGTACTGATGATTGATTAACTCAGTGTTGCAGAGTACTCTTTAAATGTTTGTAGTTCTTAAGTTGGTGAAGAAGTTGAATGATTTTATGGAAAATTAAAGTGGTAACAAAAATCATATGATTGGACCCTGCAATGGCATTATCATTCCACTCACTGGAAAACATTTTTGACCTTTAAATTTTAATTTGTGTGAGTCTGATGATTAAGAGCCAAGGGAATTTTAAAGTTAAGCGGTATCAAGTAAGTGGCCATTTGCTTCTGATTTAACATTTTTATTATTTCTTAAATAATTCTTGGACATATATTATCCTAGTTCTGAAGTTTGAGTTTACTTCCTTATAAATCATCATTTTAATATGTCAGTTGCGCAGAAACCACATCTTGTAGGAGAGATCAGAAATGGCTACTGTTCTTAACCAGCTAGGGTTTTTAGATTGGAAGCTACCTAACTAGAACGAAATTACGAATATGCTGGGATGTCCAGCTTCACTGGTAGGAGGCTAGGGGACTAGCACTGAATGGAAAGATAAATATGCCAGTTAAGTGATGGTATGAACAGCATATGCTTTTTTGTACATATGCTTTATTTGCACAAATATTCATTCAAACTCTGCAGTTATATATAACTAAAATTTCTGCTCCATGTAACACAAATACATAAACACTACCACTCTCAGAGGGAAGCTCACCAATAATAGTTATCATCCATGCTACTACATAAGATAGGCTGCCAATCCAGACGATACACATAAGGAAGGTAAGTGGAAACCAGCGTTTGAAACGTGGTTTCTCACAGTCTGGTATGGTAATGAGGAACACAAGATGAATTGGCCAGACAAGCAACCAAGCCAACTGACGCCACTTCTTCTGTGTGCGGGGCCAGTGGAATATTGATGATGATGACAGAATTCCAGATGCGGCTAAATGAAAAAAAGAACAACAATTTTCTATAAAGGCAATTTCAATCAGTACTTGAAAATAAGTCATAATAAATATAGTTAAGTGAAAGACTTATACAAAGTGTTTTTTTAATATGGGACTGAGCAGGACTGAGAGCACTGCATAGCATGTGGCATAATCAGTCACTGAGCAACAAGAATGTCATCTGCTGTATGGCATGCATCTCACAATAAATAAAACAGCCTGTATTAATTGAATCACAGGTAGATTCCTTGTAATTCATTTGTTTATGTTATGCTTTTTCATGTAAGAATTCTTTTTATATCCCATTCGTCTCATGCCTTAAAAGATACATTTTTGCAATGTAAACATAGAGTTAGCTCATACTGATCAAAGAAAATACAGAAAATATGAAGAAGGAATTAAAACTGTGATCATGTGGGATGTGGTTCTATGTACTGTGGTATCACTCTTGTGAAACATTCCAGAAAGATTTAATCTTCCTACATTCCGCTGAGAGTCTCAGACTTCATGAATGATGAAATTTGGTTTGTGACATTTGTACATGTCTGGTACTTACCACCTGTAAGAAAGTTTCTTGTGAAAAGACTGTGTCACCAAGATTTAATGCAGTGACTATCACATTATGGGTATTACTAATTTAGGGATCTCTTTCCTTCCGACTTTCCTTTCCTTAGCAGAGGAACGAGAGTTTATGAACCGCCACCACAATATTCCAACAATTATTACTCATTTATATTTAGAGCGTTACAATGAATTGGACATTTTTAAAGCCGCGTATTTTATTTATTTTACAGAATATTTAAGTTTGTGCTCTGAAATCCGTTTTATGTCCAAAACGTCGAAGTTTTATAGTTTTTTTTTGTCAAGACGTAATATTTTTCGTGGATTGCTGTTCTTAAAGTAAGTGAAATAGACGAAAATCGTTTTTGAAGTCTAGCTATAACAAGTAATAGTTGCTCCTGATAAACTGTTACAGGATATTTTGCGATCCTATGTTAACAGTAGATACCGATAGTTGCTTTCGGCTTCTCGCTGGAATGTTTGTATGTCCGACGTCTCTCCAGTTGCGGCGTGTAGTACAGGGACATTGTGACCGCCTCTGTGGTCTAGTGGTCAGAGTTTCTGGCTACAGATACAGAGGTCCCGGGTTCGATCCCCGGCGCTACCAGATTTTCTGAGCAGTAGTGGGTCTGGAACGGGGTCCACTCAGCC
>Ga0123352_10008327_pt1 | contig 16136 bp, 6 predicted proteins | sample TergutLab28metaG_FD_89700 | JGI IMG/M metagenome (GOLD analysis project Ga0123352, IMG submission 89700) | Labiotermes labralis P1 segment gut microbial communities from Petit-Saut dam, French Guiana - Lab288 P1 | ecosystem: Host-associated > Arthropoda: Insects > Digestive system > Gut ... | reverse complement strand
TGGCGGACGCTTGTGAGTGCGGTAATGAACCTTCGGATTCCGTGAAATGCGGGGAATTTCTTGACTAGCTGCAAACCAGTCAGCTTCTCAAGAAGGACTCTGCACCATGGAGTAAGTAAGTAATTTTTTATGTATCCTGGTCTGGCATCAAGAAAAGTTAAATAAATGTCAAAACACGCATTGTTTATCCTGACTAGTTGTCTAGAAAGGTTTGTTGAAAGCACTTCATGTTAACCGTGACAGTGTCATTCCTGCTAATAGTACTCGTAGCTGCGTCTTACAGTGACACTGGTAAATATGCATCATAACGTATGATGATGAATCGTTATGAAAAAAATGTATGACGAATTAGGTCGTCTTGTTTTCGGAAAGGGGGGGGGAGTGTTAAACTGGACCTTTACGTAGCAAAGTTGAGTTCACACGGCAACTTTTGTGGTAGATACTCAGATGTAAAATATCTTGGAAATCCTGTTCGTGGAAAAAGCGTTAGGCTAGGGTGCGTGAAGTAGCCGAGAAATTTCCTGCCTCTATTACTGAATCATATATTTTACTGTCGCGTCTCAAAGAGCCCGCGTCTAGTTCCTGAGCTGATCGAAATAAAACCAGCTCACACCCTCCCACCCTAGTTCCTTAAAATCCTTTTTACTACTGTCCTGTCATGCAAGCTTAAGTGGTCCAAGTGGTCTATTCCTTTAAGTTTTAGGACCAGGATTTGTACGTAACTGCTCTTATCTCCCATACCTGCTACACGTCCTTTCGATATCGTCTTTTGTTCAGTTGTCCTACTAATATTTAGTGACGAGTAGAAGGTTTCGAAGTTTCGTTCTGTGCAGTTTCCTCTTGCTTCCTGCAAAGAATTCGCAATTACCCATCTCTATTCATTACGCGTTTAGGCACCCTGCAAGGAATTGTGGGTATATGAAAATTTGTATTCACAAACCTTGCTAGGACGAGAAGTAACGTTTATTCATATTTAACATTTTTTGGTGGTTGTCTTCTCTCGTAAACACAAGACTGAACACTTTACTTCAGTGTGAAGTAGGCCACAGACAGTTCCGTAAATTGGTTCCATGTTCAGTACTCTGGACCTTAATTTGTTTCTGACCGAACTTTTTGTTAGCAAATGTATTGAGACCACGCTTTCGTAATTTATTCTTTCTTTAACTTCAAACTGTGGGCCGGGATATCGTCGTCTGTAGAGCGACTCGTTACGAGCTGGACGGTCCGGGGGTTGAATCCCAGTAGGGGCGAATTTTCCGCACCTGTCTGGACCGGCTCTGGCGCCTACCAAACTTCCTATACAATGGGTACAGGGTCATTCCTAGGGATAAAGAAGCCGGGGCGTGGCGCTAATCAGCCATCCCCTCTAGCACCGAGTTTAAAGAAACAGTACATTTATGCCTCTACTTCCCGTCTGGGCCTTCATGGCAAGATTTAGTGTGAACTCTAGCTTTTAAAATTCCTCTAACTTAAATGTACGTTATATAGAAGAATGTTGCATATAAAATTATAGATCTTACGTTAGAAATGTCAACGTTCTGTGTAAGTTCTTGGAACTTGTGGGGTACCTAAATGAAATTATTTAGGTATATCGCGAGAAGCTAATTCGGAATTTTGGAGATGAAACATACGGACGAGGAGGCAGTGCGTGAACTCATCATTAATTTATTTTATATAGTTTTTGCTAACCTTGCAGGTAAACTCCAGTCCTCATTCTCTGTCAGATTTCTATTTCCTGTTCAACTGGTTTATCGACTAGATACTTTGGCACGAAACATAATACAGTATTAATATTTAAATAAAAAGTGATACACTTTTTAGATGCACCTTCTCGCTCATTCGATACAGAACATCTTGGCCCTGTACTGAGACATGCGAATCTAGTGCACTGCGTCAAAATCTGTTTCCTTATTTTAATTTTTCCTGTGCGTGTTGATTTATATTGATATACCGACATTATTCTCCAACATACGCTGAGATTTTTCGAAAAAAAAACCTATTTAATAGAAAATTTCATTTTGTTGTTTTTAGTTTTACAGAATGTATTTCTCTGCACCGAAGAGCATTTTAGTGCAGTGCGCAACATGTCAGTGTCAGTACTCTTGAAGTACGCTCGTATTTATCGGAGGACGTTATCACTCGCCTCCCTAATTTGTTGCTGAATGATGCAACTCGACAATTTGTTTCGACGGATGTGTTGATCGACACTGGTTTATTTATTTCGTCAATACATTGCTTATCACAATATTACAAGGATTTAATTTCTTCAGATGAACGAGTTTTGTTCTAAGTTAAACATGCACAGCAGAACAAGGTCTTATGTGCTGAGACCGATTCTCTGCACCCCTACAGTAGCAGACGTTCAAGCATCTGCTATAACAATATTTGATCTGACGAGTAAGTCAACTCTGAACTTCCAAGTCCTTCATTTCACCTGTATTACTAACAGGTAACTGCGTTACGATGCATGTTCAAACCGAAAAGAGTTGTGTTCTGCACAATATTCTACAAATGTATACAAATACTTATAGAACATCTTTGTTCCGTTATTTTCGTTTTGCGTGAAGGATAGCGAGTATTAAGCGCGTATATTTTTTCGTTCGTGATCTATTATGTGATGCCACAGAATATTGTAGGTGGTCACCATCGTTTCAGAGGAAACTTCAGGCTTTATTTTCACAACAGAAGAACCGCACAGTAAGCGAAAATTCATATCTTAGCATGACAAAATTATTTTCTGTTTGGAATATTAATGTATGACGAAGAAATGTATTTACTCTGGCTGAAATATGCTGTGCTTTAATGATTTTGAAAGTAGAATGACAGTACTTATGAAATTAGTGAGCTTCAATACGTAGTAGAGGAGAATCAAAATAGGAAGAACTTAGACACCTACCAGTCCGTTATTCAGGTCGTACGTTAATGTGAATAGCAGAAGTTAGGTAGAAGAGTAGTCAATCGTCTGTTCCGGTTACTATCCACTTCCACTGCGTAAAGTTTCCCATACTCAGCTTGACTCATGACTCATATAATCGAGGCAGCAAGTTAATTTGACTCACCTGTCAAACCACAATATAAATGATAACAGTCATCGAAACCACAGATATCAGTAAACATACTTTACTACCAGGAAATAATCTATAAATTTTCTGTTTATTAACTTCATCTTTAAAATTATAATGATCCTTGTTTATTGATGTCGAGTACTCAAGAAAATAATAAACTACTTTTTTTTCGATTGGAAAATTACATCAAGACTACCATGAATCTATTGTTACGTAAGCGTTTGTTCATCGCTTCCGTTTTCGCTCGCAGTTGTGCCTAGGCTTACTCAATAAAGCACCGACAAGGAAAAACTGTGTAAAATAAATTCTTGGAAATGTTTTAACCTTGACCATGACTTTGACAAAAACAGTAATATTACATCGCCATTATGTTGGACTCTTGTTTTTTGTAGGAGTTCAGCTTCAGTGATTACACGTGTTGAATACTGGGCATAGAAGATTCCTTCGTTTAGCAGGAGTTGTGAGTGGTTAGTAGGCCCACCGTGAAGACCGTTTTGAGTCACAGGGCTGAAACGTCATGTACACGTGGCATTAGACAACTGTCGGAGTCATTGTCACAAAGTTAACAGAACCATTAAAAGTACCAGCAACCTCGAAGAGCAAGGAAATGTATAAGATTCCTGCCCCCATGCTTGTATTGACACGTAAATTAGACTAAATATCTTCCTGTTATCATAGTTATGAGACAGTGTGTACTGTTACACTGCATGCTCCGTAATGTACAGTAGAGGAAACTTTGTCCTCCGTTCAAAGTTTAAACACGTATCGTTTGATTAAGAGTCATAAGTGAATTACGTTGCTTTATGCTAATGGGAAGGGATACTGGAAAATGACAGTTATGAAACAAGGCGTAGAACGTAGTCACCTCTCAGTGTTTTTATCTAGCGACATGTCGCCATGGAAAAACACTGTGTGTCACGTGTTCATTTCTTTAGATATAATCTTATGAGACCTCAGCACCCGTATGGGAACAATTGAAGTTATTTCTCCATATTATTTATTATCTGTCTGTTTGGTTTTCATTTTACTGCTGACTTTGTAGCTTTGGCGCACGGAAAGTAAGTCTGTAGCAAACTGTCGGAGGTGATGATGAATTTCATTTGTAGTTCTGCTCTTGCGCTACTTTATCATTTGTTCAGTGCCACAACACGTTTTAAGCACAAGAAAGTACGTTAATATTCCTGGCTACGAAACCAAGGTTGTCTTACGCAACAACATTAATTTACCGGCATAAAATATTATAATATAAAAGTCTGTTCCAGTTTTTTATTGTGAACAGCTGTCATTGTGTTTTGGTTATTTGTGCATTCGTAGTGGATCTGATGACGTTTTGAATATCGAGATTACATAGTATCAGGTGATATTGCTGTTACTGAGAAATATTTGTGAGTGTACGCAGTGGCAGTATGAGAAAATACTTAATTCTTTAATTAATTTCACGGCTTTTGTAATAGGAGTGCACAGTGGAGAAGTCATGTCCAGAGGATATAGACCTACTTATTGTGGTTTTGTATGACTTTCCTGCCTCTCGCCATCAACACTCCAATGTTCTTCCCAGTTCGTACACTACATAGCTTTCGACGCCATACTCTACTACTTGCGCAGGTGGTTAGATATTAAATGAGCGTCTTATAACACCGACAGTATTCTTTTTCCATTCATAATAATTCAGCAGTAATTAGAATGTGTATCTATTAACCAGCAGTCTCTGGAATGCAAAGTGTTGCGGTTAATGCTCTGCAGTATTTATGCAAAGGATTCTCATTCTTTGTAAAATATTTCAGTGGAAGTGCGTGATTATTGCGTGCAATGTATTACTGTAATGTAATCAGCGTTTGATCTTCTTTTCCTTTTTGTTCGCAAGGCATCTCTACCTTTTCTGTGTTACGTCTTCTGGTATCTGAATGAAATAACAAAAGAAATGCAGTTGTTTAGCTTCGAGTTTCCAGAAAACACGTGTGTGTATATACGCATTGCTTTTTTACACCCACGTGTTTTCCTTCTGTTGATAAAGAACGCGTCAATGTAATGAGACCCATTTCGTGTTTTGATTCAAACGGAAACAACTTCCGATGTTTTGAAATTGTTTATTCCTAAGCCCTTGAGAATGGTGCTATAGCATCGGAACATGTTTGAGGATCTATATAGCTATATACAGTAATTAGGAATGTTATGTGTTTATTTTAACTGGGTTTTAGAAGACTTTTTATATTAACTCCCCGAGGATGTTGCTATAGAATTGAAACGTGTTGGAGAATTTCTGTTAAAGAAACCCCTTTACAGCTGTATATGTTGTGTGCATTACTTGGTTTAATAATAAAAATAAACATTATTTTCTGGTGACTTGTTACCAGTAAAGTTTACAGTAAATACGAGCATGATACAGCGTGTTTTACGTTACTTCATATGATTTGCAGTCACTGATTTATTTTGTATATAAGTGCCTTTTGAAATGTGACACCGTGTGTTCTGTTAAATGTCTATCGACGTTTCATAGCAGACCTCCATCATCAGTGCGTGTGATTAAGTTTGTTTGCAAGTGTTTTAAGGGTCACAGCGCATGGGAGCTAATACCACACATTGTAATAAACGGTGCACTTTGATATAAAAATGCACCGAATGGACACCTTTGAAATAATGGACTTTTTTAAAAACTGAATGGGATAGTTTAGACATTGAAGTAACCGGCGACAGTCCGGATGGTCGTAGTTTGATTCCCGCCTAGAGCAAGTATTATTCTGTTCGACATCACGCCTGGACTTGCTTCAAGACGCGGTCAGTGTCCTATACAGTGGGTACGAAACCCTCTTCTCGTGGCGAACAGCGGTCACAGAATGAAGCTAATCCACGAATGGGCAAATCTCTCCCTCCACCTTATTTAAACGTCTTGATAGCTAATATTTCAGGCACGTGTACACTTGTACGGTTATAAATTTGGCTAACCATTTGTTATGTATTCAACATATGTCATCAAATACAACTGCCTTCTTTAATTTCCATGACTTTACTCCCAACGTGTTCCGAGGGTGCTTCGAAGCATAAAACTGCGGATGTTACGTCATACTGCTCTTACAAGATAATTGGCTTTAGAAGATATTAAATTTTAAAGACGAAGCCCACACCGCTTTATTTAAACACCCAGTCCGTACCGTGCAGTAAACACTTTTAATCTCGGTTATAAAAACCAATCAGTTAATGTTGTATGGGGCAGAAGTCGCTGTTTGTTCTCAGACAAATACAGTACATGTAAATGCAGTGTGGACAGTGCGTACATCTGTTGAATATTAAACCTGCTGGTGCATCACGTAACCAGTAGGCTTTAAAAGGTAAAACAGCTGAATGCAGCATTAATCCAGAAATATATTAAAATGTACAAAAGTTACATGTTACTTTTAACTTTCAAGATTTTCGCATGTCAGCTACACTTGTACGGTTTGTTGCCCTTGGTATTGAACTGTATGTTCGAAAGTTGTCGGACGTAATGTAACGTAAATGGTATCGTGTATTGCAAGTTTGTAGATAACAGTACAACGGCATGTCCTTGAATTTTAAAGCATTGCGTGAGGTTGGATGTATTGTGTTAAAGCCAACAAATAAAGAACGATTTGCAGCATGGTTGAGCCTTAATCGTGCTGTCGAGGAGAAGGAGGAGGCTGTGAGTCTTGTTCTTGGCAGAAGGAACGGCATTGAGTCAAACGTATCGGGTCAGTTGCCTTATTGAGACAGCGATTTAAATCACTCTTTATAGGAGATATTCTGGCCCATCGGTTAACGAGTAATTTAAATTGAAGTTTCAGTCACTATTCTTAATGGGTGGAAAAATAAAAATAGCCTACGTAGTACCACGTTTACAGATTTTGAAGTCTGTAGCAATTCAGTAATATATTGCCCTGACTATAGGCTTCTTCTCTGACATTTTTGCCTTGCGGGCTAGTCTACGTAGTGTTCCTACCTCTGATCAAAGATACACGCTATATAAAGTAAGATTGTCACTGTGCTAATTTAAGCACCATACTGGTAAGGAATATGCGGCGATGGATGTACATCTTCATTCGTTCTTAACGTTGTAAGTAGATGGTGGCGAATGACCCCTTTACCCTTGACGAAAGGAGAATAAGAAACAAGGCGGCCATAGAGCCGGTCTACGCGCTTTGCAGAAAAATATCATCTGTTGCCCCTGTCTTGAGTGGAAGCACGATTCCTTAAAGCCTAGCTCGTCACTTGGTCGGTATATCGGGTGCGTTCGTACATGCTACGCCCAGTGCTGTGTGTTCCTGTGGGCTGTAATACAATGGCAGGTGCGCCCATTTCTCCCAGAGGATACTCCAGTTGTTTGCTTGTTTCTGTAATATTAAGTCTTACAGTCAAATAGTTATTAGAAGACATTGCGGCGAAAGATATTTAATGCTAGCGTGAAGGTGAAGTGGTATGTCGCGAGGTGGTATTGGTTCAGAAACCACTGACCGCTCAAGCCGATCGCTCGCTGTCATATAGCGTCAAGGTGAGGAATGTATGTAGCTCCCTTGTGATCATTCTGTAAACTTTTGCCACCAATTCTTTGTAGGCATTTCTTCTATCTTTCATCCTTTTCATATCCAACTCAATGTTAGTCATTAAATCGTCCTAACATGTGTTGAATGACTTGCGTAAATCGAGAAACTTGTTCTTACGCAATTTCTGCTCTCTGTTTTCTTACTTCCACTTTCTTAGACCAGAATACATACGAATGACAGCACACGGTATTAAAAAATCTCATTTCACATTCGCGTTGTATTTTGCTAGAGAAATATAAGGTAAGATTATTCATAAATTTCTGCACACAGCTCAGTCGATAGAAATACGGTACAAATAACACATGGTCGCAGTGCATTTCAGGTTTGAAATACAGTGTCTTGTGTATTTCTGCTACATTTAGTGCACAGTGGTGCGTGTTAACATTCTGAAGCACCCGATGTATCTTTATGGAAAGTGACTTTAATGAACAGCAATTCAACTACAGCCTCAGTGTTAGTGACAATACCGGCGTTTGCTCTAGGACGCAAGGTCAGGATTCAGACAAGAGTACGACAATAACCCAAACCAGTCACAGAACAAACATGACAATACAGTCATCATGTAAGGGTGAAGGACTCTTCAGACTAGGCATAATGCTCTGAAGGTAGCGGAACGTGGCGCCAGAATCCAGGCGCACTCACAAAACAATCCTGCATTTAAGTTAGTGCGTTCATTGTAACTTCGTCTCTCAGTCTGCGATGTAAAATGCCATAAATTTTCAGTAGACTTACCGGCCTTTCAAGATGAAGATCCATTTACACAGTGTCGTATCCCAGAACAACGCAACCCTCGGCTGTATCGCCGCAAAGACCTCAAAACTGGCATTTGAGTAGAAGCATTGTCAGAAGAGGGTGAAACGTAAATGTTAAAATTATGAGTTTAAACATGGCTGTGCAGTACACATCAACAGGTTACCATTGACCGATGAATGGTAAATTGGAAATTATATGGAAAGAACTACTGGGTGCCTGATCGAGGCATATCCTGGCGTTTTGCTGGAGGAAATGGTGAAAATCAAGAAAAGCTGTAGTTAGGATTGTCGATGGACTGGGTTAGATGCGAATTGACCACCTCCTGAATGAAGTCTAGATGGCATAGCAAATCCAAATACGGCTGCCTAACTTATGTTATAAAGCAAATGAAAACTAAATCAATACTTACTAATAATTATACAATTTAGAGATAAATTTCTTCTGTAATTTCCACTTTGATGAGACCAAGTGCGCTAAGTTGGTTATAGTATCAGAGTTTGGCACCTTATAAAATTGTTCCTTGTGAAAGTTTTCCAGGTGCTTGTAATATGCTGTTGCTGTACAGAGATTTGCATAACCAGCTGCGGTGTACCATCACGTATCGACATTAAACTGAAAGTTGCACTAATGTTTCACGCGACCGCAGTTTTTTTCGTTCTAAATGAAAAGAATCTGCTTAACAGAATTTTAATACCACAAAATATTGTAACTCTGTTTTAACCCCTCTAAGCGTAAAATGCATCTAAAAATTACGTATATAAAAATTATATTTTCAGTTCCTCGCTGCGCCTCTATCACTAAGATCGGACTTTCGGTGCTCTTGAGGGAAACCATCTGTTTTTATTGCGAAAATAATGTGTGGGGTAAATGCACAGCCCAGCAATGCGAAAGCAGGTGAACACACACGTATGCTTTTGATAGGAGCCATCCCGTTGTGCTATACAATAAGATAAAGTAATGTATTCACTCAAACACAACATATATATGATCATTAATGCATAGTTGGCAAACATGTTTCGGTTCTAGTGAACCATCTTCAGGCCAGTTCTTAATATACAGACATGGTGCTTTCAGTGAGTGCGCACATTATGGGATCCCATATTGTTTACAAACTATTTTTATTTTAAAATTCAAGTTAAAAATCTGTTGACCGATTTAACTTTTGAAATATATGTAAAAACTCATATCAGTACATTAGTAAATCCATATTAAAATTGTATGCTGGCTTATATATACTGCGAGTTAAACTATTTACATATATTTCAAAAGATACATTGGCCAATAGATTTTTAACATGAATTTTAAAATAAAAATGGTATTTAAACAATATGGGATCCCATAATGTGCGAACTCACTGAATGCACCATGCCTGCATATTAAGAAATGGTGTGAAGATGGTTCACTAGAACCGAAACATGTTTGCCAACTATGTATTAATGATTATATATATATATATATATGTGTGTGTGTGTGTGTGTTGTGTTTGAGTGAATAAATTACTTTATCACACACGTATACATGTATCATTATGCTTTAAAGCACGGATTCACAACTCTTCGAAAAATCTAGGAACCACCTCAAAATGCTACGCGCCAAAGGATGACACGAAGCATGTTCCATACTGAGGACCCAAAATATTTGGTGCCTCCGTACAAAATGTAGTCGCCGCGGCGACCTTGAGCCCGGAATTTGTGCAGCCCTGAATTAAAGCAGTTTTTCCCAAGTGGTGTTTTGAGGATACGTGGGGTTCTTCGTCCTGCAAATACGTGGTCCGCAATAAAATTCAATAGAAATATGAAACTGATAATTTAATTAGTATTGCTGTACTCTTCACTGAAAATAGTTTGTGCATTGAAACTGGGTCAGTCCGTGAAATGGTCCAGGAGGCTGCATGCTTGTTGTTAAGCTTGATCAGTCCACGAAATTGGCAGGAGGGTGTTTTGTGCCTGTGTCTTATAAACGCCGTCTGTTTATTCCAAAGAGACGTCTATAATACTAATATCATCTCTTATTTCAACAAATGAATGTTATGCTCCATTATTACTTTATTGTACCTTGCATCGCATTCTTCTCTATAGGTCATAGTTTGGACATAATATGAGGCTTATATTCATGCCACAAAAATGAGCAGGTAGCTATAGCGGTAATGCTATAAACTTGTGTTCGGAAGGTACTAGGCTCGACGTAATACTACGGATATTACGGTCTTATACCTTGAAGATGGAGGAAGCGAGCTCCTTCGAAACGTCGGGAGCCGCCCTACACAGCGTGATATCCCAGCAGGCAGTGATCTTACTTTCTAAGACGTTCATTCTTTTACTTCGCAGTACAGGTTCCGTTTTAGGCCTTCGCTCTTGTGGAACGTTACGTAGCGTAGATTGGTAGGTGGTTACCAATCCTACGCCGCATAAAATACCAGTAGAGCGAACGCCACAACTACACCTTGTGAGGAAACCTGAAATCTGGAACGGATTCTTTATATTATAGTAAATACGACATGATACACAGTGCTGTAGAAAATACAATAAAACCGCCAAGCTCCAGGCTTCTGTACTTTTCTACTATTTTTTGCCCTGAAGATGCCCAGGAGTGGTCGACTTATGTGGGGATAAATGTTGTGTGCTGTTTTACTGTATTTTGTGCTGTGTTGTGTACTGTGTTGGATTTGTCGCAATAGGTAATTAAGAAGTTAGACGGTCAGTACGTACTGTACAGTTCTTGTTTGTCAAAATGTGTTCAAGAGCCGCCCTAGAAGGGAAAATGCTTTCTCAGCGGTTTAGGAAGACATAACGATGTCCTATTCGCAAAACTGCAGGCATTTGCCATTGCAAAATTTGTTTTAAAAAAACGCACATTGAGACTTTTGAGAATTAAAGTATTCACACAAAACAATGAATTAGAAATACAATACCAAAACTTGCACAGGGTATTTGATTTACGTCCATATAATTTGAAACTTAAATTATAGGCCTACTTTTCACGAAACGCGTTAGATTATAAATATATTTATAAGCTTTTTAAAGCGTGCTGAGAAGTACTAAACGATAACGACATGACTACTCGGGTGTTGGAAATAGTATCCACAGCTAGTAACAGAAGTTCTGTAAGAGTTAAGTCACTTGTTCGTGCATAACGTTTAATTTACGATTTCCACGGACCTTTGTGCCCGGACGGCAGATATCACGTGTAACGAGATAGCCCATGATTTTCCTAGCGCATGAACAAGGACCTTGACGACTGCACAAGTTTTTATTGTAAAAAACCTAAGTGGTCGGGAACTTGGCAAGCCTGGTAAATCTTCTTTATATCAGTGCCAGTTGGTAGTGTATCGAATGATAAAGCATCTAATAATAGATCACACGTGAAACGGTGCTGGGACCTGCACACGCGTGAAGTTGCGGGAGGGGGTTAATGAAGGCCTATGCAGTCGTTAGCAGACAAGAGAGATAATAGTTCCTGGAAGAGTTTAGAAGGTTGTTCTGATGCCACGTACGTTTGTTGTTTTCATGTGTGAAAAGCAGTTGTAGACAGGCACACGTGTGTAGGTATGCGTGTGTCTGTGTATGTGTGTTTATGTATGTGTCTTTATTTAGTAGCAATATGCTGTTTCTATTTTGTCCTCAAATAGAGTACTATTTTTTCCACAACTTTTCCTTATATCCTCCAAAGTGATACAATTCTTTACATTGTTTACAAAATAATTACTGAAAACGACGTGAATCAATAAAATAATGTTCCTCTCATTTTCTTTTTGCGTCTGTTATTAACCGACCTTTGGTTGTTGCATGTATACTGTCTCAAATTTTTCTTCACAAACCAATGAATGCCAGACACATGAATTTTTGATAGAATGTTACAGTCACTTCTCAAGTAGGATTGTGTTTCGTGGGGCTACGTTCAGTTAACTAAACGAAGTACCACAGAAAGAAATGATAGAGTGAGTAGCGTTCTTGCTTTCAGAATTCCCTTTTTGAAATCTCGGCTCAAAGACATGGTATCCAGACTGTCGTTTTTTTCCCACACCCTCCATCCAGACAAGTGCTGTTTTTGTGCCTTAAAACAAGTCTTGAATATTTTCTCCCACATCTTTTCCAAGTCACAAATTACCTTAATATCCGATGCTGCATAACCGAAGTCACTAACTGCAGGGAGCAGAGTGCTGTTGAGCTGCTAACAGTCTCTCTCTCTCTCTCGCCTGTCACGTTCCTCCCTTTATGGAAAGCGAAGGCTGAAGGCGGTGAGCCCAACACCTCACGCCACGTGATCTGCGTGTTACAAAAAGTATCCGTACAATACACTAAGAATCGAGTGACACAGCGTGTAGACTGACTGCTTTAGGTTCCTGTGTTAAAATGCGTGAATATGTTACATTCCCGAAATACTGCGTATCTCATTCACCCGGATATAACAGTAAATAAGTCTCTGTGTAGATAAGTCTTTACTTCCCTTGTTATTATGTTACATTGCCAGACATTCTGTTTGACACCATTACTCTATTTTCTTTGTGTAGGAAGTTTAGGACCCATGTCCAACATCCCGCAGAATTATATATTTATTTTAATGTTCGGTTTCTAATTAAAAAAAAATAGTTGTTTCGACATTTTGAGCGGAGTGACCCCATGCGTTGCTAACAGTTACGAAACTGTGGCGATTGTCATTCGACGTATAGAGTGTATCTAACTGAAGTCGACCTCACATTCTGAGATTGAGGCATTGTCGCTGCCTATATAGATAATAAAAAATAAATGGTTAACTGTAAATTTGACCAGAAATATGAATAAACTAATGCAGTGAGTAGACGCAATTTAATTTCTAACTTAATGCGTGTTTATTTTAGTTAATTTAATTCCTTGCTATTATTTTTGGTGATAAGTTTCAAGTTTAAATTGAAGGAAATCTATGTACATTGATTACAGTAAAAGAACGACCAAAATTTCCAGTCAGATAGTTATAGTTTCACTAATAATGAAATACTGTAGGTTGTTTTGTTCCATAATTCGCTATGTAAATTCTTAAAAACATTTGAATAATTACAAGACAAGTGAGGTACACCACACTGCCTGTACAGGCCGTTCGGAACCTGATGGCACACGGTGACGTACGGGAGGGGAAGTTAAGGGGAAAGATGTGAATGGAGTGGGTAGCCAGCAGCCTTGCACTGTACGTCGGAACATGGTCTATCCGCTGATCCGCACTCCTCGACCCCCGCCGATTTAAATGGACTCGTCCATTTTGCTGAAAGACCAAATCTGGTTTCTGCGCATGTGCCATCACATTTCGAACGTGCTCTACTATTGTATGCCGTGACGTGTTTCCGTCTCCAGCATCTGCGCCTTTGATTGTGCTGTCGCTTCTACTCTCCTATTTGGCTGCACACCATTATGAAGGGCGTCTGGTCTAGGAGTTGATTATGCAAAGTGAATACGACGATCCGATTGCTAATTTCCGGTCTGCACTAAGTGTCATTCAAATTGACTGGCACCCATCAGCGGACATTACACAAAAATCAAGCGTGGTCGTCCGTGTGGCTCGCCTAGTAGTCCTGCCTATTAAAAAAAAAAAAAAAACTTGTGGATATCACATTAACAGGTCTACAGACAAATAGAGTGATCCGGGATAGCTCAGTCAGTGTAGTGTCAAGGTTACAGGCCGGAGGACCGAGAAATCTTTCGATTCTCCGCAGAAACAAGAGATTTTCTCTCGAACCCGTACCTGTGGTCCATGCAACATCCTACTGAATGGAAACGGGGTATATTTCCCAGAGGGTAAGGCGGTCCGTGCATAAAGTTGACTACACGGCTTTGGTGCTGAGGTTAAGAATGCGTGGAACTATGCCTCCGCTTTACCATATGCCTTCTTGGCTTGCAAAGGGGCCACATCACAGACTATTAGTTTTACAATGAGATGGAGATAATTGTCAGCTAAATTCACATTAGTGAGGTTCAGCACGAAAATACGTCGAAGTTTTAAACAACAATAGAGTTTGTCCCATTTTCGAGAACACACATTTGAGATTGTTTGTAACTTTATCTAAAATTAATTGTACTAATTTATGTACGATTCGTCCTTCAAAACATGTGTTTCTTTTAACAAGCCTGGACCAAAGCTTTAGATATAGTCTCCAAAACTCTGCTAGACTACAGTTAACTACATAATTTTCGTTACTTTTTACGGAGCCGGTTATTATAGACATAACACTCTGGACGTATATTCGAGAAGTGTCTGATTCAAATCCTGACTCAAATACCAACTGTCCCGACCGAGGATTTTCTTTGTTCTTCGTAGTCCCTCCAAGCAAATTCCGGGAATTTGTGTGATTTAGAATGTAGTCCGAGTAAATTATCTTGATCTCCTCCGTACGGTTGTTTCGTCTCCCACATTTTATTTTGTACTCTGATTAAATTTGATATTTGAGGCCTTACACTAATAAATATTGGCAAATTTATTTTTAATTTAATCCCTAATTTACCTGGGATTAATTTCGAAGTCCATCGATTTTTAAATACTGTTACCCTTATGTAAATTACTGGTACATAACACCACACTTTGTTCACTTATATATAGGCTTGCGTGTGTGTTTGTGTTTGTGTGTGTGTGTGTATGTGTGCGCGCACGCACACATGTTTAGCTAATATCTACACTTTTATTTGAAACATTTTTTTCCCGTGTAGTAAACTTTTAACGGAATATAAGCACAAACAATTTCTGTCACAGTACGAATGCACTGACATCTCTAGTGCTATAGGTACTGTAAGCTACGTGATCTGTATCTGCAGTAAATGCACATTAAGGCCAGTGATGTATGCAAATATTGTAAGGAACTCGTTTGGAACATGACTGTGCTCGTACTTTAAGTACACCTTTTCACTGGTTATTCTCCTCGTAATGTAGGCTATATTGAAGGCCTCAAAGACAGACTGTGCTTCCATTGTAAACGTGGGGATTCTATTATTCCGTACCACATGAAACAGTGTTCTAGATTCAATCTTGGTTTAGATGTTCTACGAGTGTTTGCTAGGCCATCTATAGTTTACTTTAAGATGATCAGCTGTGATGACTTGTTACGACACGAAATGTCTTGTACAGTCTGTTCTGGAGGGAAGGGTGAGTTCCATTTTTCGAGTTTCAATACACATACACACAAGGACCTCTGTATTTGTACGTGTACATACCCAAATTATATAATTGTGGCTCATAAAGACTCGCCATGTCGTACTTGTGAAGTGACGAACCGTCATTAAATAACATTCTTGCAGGTGAATGAACAAGCGATGATTCAGTTATTCAACGCCAGAATACCTATATAAATAATACGTAGTTTTATTATACTTTCCTTACTTTATCCGAGAAATTAAGCATGTGTTCATATATTTGTCACTCGCTAATCACATGTGAAACGTGGCGGATTTTCACGAATCTTGTTAAATAATACCTAGCAGGTTGATATATTGTTAACGTTTTACACTTACATGCAACACGTAACTAATTCGAAACTCGGTCCGATTGGTCGGTTTTCCTGATTCAGTTTTTCGCGCTTTATCATATTCCTTTCTTACGAACCATGAAAAAGAATATTATTGAATATGCCACTTTCGCATTGTTCGAGACCTTTTCCTTCCCACCGCTTGTGAATATCTTCCTTCCTCTTTCGGCAGTGATAACTTCAGCCGCTGAAACAGCTTAAGCGATAAAAAAGTAAATCTGTCTAGACTAGATAATGTATGGAGCCACGTAACTTTCTTTCTTTCTTTCTTTCTTTCTTTCT
>Ga0123352_10008324_pt1 | contig 16137 bp, 12 predicted proteins | sample TergutLab28metaG_FD_89700 | JGI IMG/M metagenome (GOLD analysis project Ga0123352, IMG submission 89700) | Labiotermes labralis P1 segment gut microbial communities from Petit-Saut dam, French Guiana - Lab288 P1 | ecosystem: Host-associated > Arthropoda: Insects > Digestive system > Gut ... | reverse complement strand
TGGTTGCACGCACACTCAAGTTGTGTAGTATGTATTGGTTTTACAGTGCCACAATGGTTGCACGCACACTCAAGTTGTGTAGTATGTATTGGTTTTACAGTGCCACAATGGTTGCACGCACACGCCTCACGGTTACGTTACACGTGCATTGCCTGTCTTGTTTACATCATATTTAAAAATTTGTTCTTTTGTTAGATACGGTAGTCAAGTCGCCTGTGGCCTGCCCGACTCTACAATGTTTCCTACATTACCTCACAAAACGTTATTAAACATGAAATGGTGTTTTCATTTTCTCTATCAATCTGTATGAAACATTTCTCATTCTAAGAAGAAATGAGCAAGATACGATAAAAAATGTATATTGGTCTTCATAAAGTACTCGTTATTTCTTTCCGATTGTAATGAGACTTTAATTTCCTCGACAGGTTTTCGAAAAATACTCAAATATCAAATTAAATGAAAATCCGTTACGCGGGAGACGTTCCGTGCGAACGGAGAGATTGGCAGAAGGACAGGCGGGCAGACAGATATAACGAAGCTAATAATCTCTTTCGCAATTTTGCGAACCTGCCTAAAAACCTGTACTCATTTGGTACGTATCAGGTTATTCATAAGCATGTCAATTTGAAGCATAACATCTCGTCGCATTCTGTAAAATTGTGCTTTCCATTCTTCCACTGAGTGTCATAATATTGCTATTTTCTGAGTCAGTCTAGTTTGTTGTGCAGCCATAATCTCCTGCATTCCTTCTCAAGGTGTGCCTCTTGTGTGTGTTAATTGCATACTGTCATTTTATAGCAGGGGCAAACCATTTTCATTAAGGTTTGCTACGCACTCGGAAAAACCAAATCAAAAAATCATTAACTGCTAAACAACACATTCGGTCAATATGTATTGTAAAACTTTCGAACTTCGAGTAGTTTTGTCGGCCCAAATGAAAATAAACTTCAGACAAAGATTGTCAGCCTTTAGGTCGTTATCCACAGACTGCACAGGCGAGAGGTAAGAAAAAAGATAATCACGAAACGGCCGTCGAAGAGAGAAGAAGTAAGTTTTGAAGATCCCTGATAGGCTCTTCCCACATTTTGGGATATTTTAACAAATTCTAAGAGTTGGCCTCAACATGCGGTACGTGTCTGCGACGTTTTTACCCCCGCTCGAGGACTATCAAACGTAACTCCCTGTGTTTCTGTGTTAGAATTATTGAAGACAGACCCAACCAGGTCTTCTTCCAGTGGTTCATGAAAAGGTAAGACACCTGGTTTTACTGCTAAGACTGACAAACAAGAAAGAAGTCCTCTTTGTGTGAAAGTCTGTTCTGTCCATGACCAAGCAAAGGGAGGCGCGTAAGTTCAGCATCAAAGGCTTGACGCTCTTCCAGGCCTGAAAGTTACTTATCCTTAGTACCTGAAAGATTTTCAGTGTCTGGCAACGGGTTACTCCGGAAATATCCCTAAACAGCGATTCCAAAGTGTCAGTTCGTGCTGTGCGTGTGGCTGGAACCCTCCATGAACTTGGAAATGGGTTTACTATGACGGGGACGACAACAAACAATAAAAAAGGTAAGCGTGTATTTCTTTGTGGATTAGACCCCGTAAGTTTTCTGTTTGTCTGGACTCCAATTATCATTCTTTTACAACCACCGAGTAGCAGTTCTTGTCAATCAAGTACTCTTCAAAACAACGAAAACTGCCAAATTTCCCATGTCAAAAAAAAATTTGTTTTATAAGGTTCAAGTTCTCGTATCAACCATTTCTTAGCCCAGTACAAAATCTAATTAGTAGCAAAAAGGTAAAAGTCATAGACGTTTGTTTGACCCTGCTGGATTATCAGACCCATTGTGCTGTAAAAACAGTGAGTGGATTTTTTATTAAATGGTAATTATAATTACATAAAAAGTTTAAGGCAGAAGTTTGTGTTATTGTGACGTCACAAGTTGCACAGCAACGATTAGTAGTGTGGAAGATATGCTTTGGCCATTATCTACCAATCTACGTCGTGTCACGCTCCAGAAGACTGTAATCTTTGTGGTTACTTTACTGAAAAGATCAACCTCAAACAAATAAAATACCTGGCACCCAAATGTCATGGCATCATTGACTTCGTTGATCTGTACTGCGGCTTCATAGCTAATGTGTGAGAAAATGAAAGATAAACTTGGTTAGGATGTTTTATAAAAATAAAATCTTTACAAGAAACAAAAATTGGTAAACCAGGGAGACTATTTTTATTGCAGTAAAGCCAGTGTAATTATTTAGGAATCTCAGAATATTAGTCGCTCTGCTTAATGAAGCACCAAGTTGTAAAAATGTGTGAAGGCGTGGATTAATGCATTCTCAACCGTGACACAAGATCAGGTTCAATTTCCTACAGCTTTAGGGCCAGCACTCTCATACCAGCAGCCTAATTCTGATAATCTTCCAAAAGTCTGCGGTCAGTCGTCTCACTAAATGAAGTGCCTGACACGAAAATACATAATGCTTCACTTGTAGCCCTAGTCAGAGGCAGAGTGATCAGGAAGAAAGAAATACATTTTTTATGAAGTAGAAGGTGTCAATCGATGAAACTCAGCACAGTGTGCTGCCAACCGTATAAAGACCAAAGGTGATAAATATCAGGGCACAGATACTGTGTATAGAATACAGAACTTAATGCAGGGTGGGTAAAACTTGTCAAGGGGGATGAAGGGTTGAAGAGTTGAATTCCCGAGTGTGTTAGAGGAACCCACCATTCGGCATGAAAGCCTCCAGTTGTGGAGCCAGTAAAGTTTGCTAGAGTGAGCTGCACTAACTACCAATCTGCCGTCTCTAGAATTTTGGCCAGTACATTGGGACGGAGAGATGTGTTGTCCAAAAAATTATATCTGTAAATATGTTTACTGGTTTGATTTAAGAGCCCCCTCCTTTATTCTTCATACGCATTTTATATGGACTCGAGCGATGGTTTAGTTAACAACATTTCTTGTCTATGATACTCAAACTTCCTGCCACATTAATTATGATTATTGTATTCAGCTTCACTCTGGACCCTTTTCCTTCAGGTTTGAACATGTTTGCAGGATTTTATTCCCCACTGTCTGTGTCCAAGTACAAAAATTGAAGAGTGTAATGCGTGAGAAGACTGTAATCTTAGATATACACAAAGGGCAATCTTAAATCATTAATTATTAAATTAACCGTACTTAGTACACGTAGGCTAGAAATGCGAGTTACGTAATTGACGATCATAATAAGTGTGTAATAACTCAGAATAAAAAATTAACAGACACAAAAATGAAGCAAATTATTATTAACAGCAAAGAAAGGCATGAAAAGGCAAAGGTAAAGAAATTAGCCACAAAGACCAGCAAAATACAGAACAGTGGAGGAGGATGAGGAAAACATGCAAGGATGAAAAGGACACAAAGCAAAGAAGAAGCATCAATCTACGGTGTCGATGACCGAAGCCAAAGTGTGACTTTCAGTTCGACCGTAGGGAATAAAAATTTAACGACCTTCCGTGAAATAATGAAGATGGAGAAGTCTAGCTGGGGAAATACACGGTGACAAGTAAAGCCATCAATCAGAGCCACCCCCGAATTATGTGCGGCAAGGGCAAAAGACCTGCAGAAATCTGACATTCTACAGCCATTCTGAATCATAGGCAAAGCTTATCAGTTTCGACTATTAATAATGTTGTCCATGCCGATAAGCTATGCATAATGAGGTTTAGAATTAGATACAAATTTAACACAAAGTACTGTAACATCAAATATTATTTGGACTTAAATGTATAATGGAAAAATGTTTCTTGCTACTTCCATCTATGCTTAACCTTCTAGAGTTACTGTAGAAAACTCCAATAAAAGTAAATTTCGTAATGTTGCATGTACCGCGCATATCTATCAAGCTGTTACCTAAACACTGATTCAAAAATATGCATATACAACGATTCGAAAATTCTTGCACAGTCACAATACATTCCATCGTGTTGGGGTAGCGGCCAACACCATCATAAGGGAAGCCCACCTCCATGAACCAGACACCGCTATGAGTCTTTGTGCGTGATGAGACAGAGAGCTCAAAAAAGCGGTGGTTTGCTTCGTGGAGGTGGGCTTCCCTGATGATGGTGTTGGCCGTCACCCTAACATGTTGAAATGTAGTTTGACTGCATAAGAATTTTCTAACCGTTATATGTGCGTGGAGTTGGAAGAGTTTTTGACAATAATTTCAAAATAGCAGTTGTACACTCTGTACTTGTTTATTCTGTGCAAATAAAAACTAACATTTTTATTTAGAAGCACCTAGCCAAATTACAGTATTTTTATATTATTTCTCGATACAACAATTCGTAATCGAAAAGTGGTCTTGTCACTAGGCATTGAAGCTTGTAAAGTTAATGCGGTGGGTTGCAAACCTGGTAAATCTGCTACCTTGATAAAGTGAGCAAAATTACCTGAGAAATAAAAAGGAGATAATTTCGTAACCACGAAGGAGTGTTGTAGGTTATCTTATATATAAGAGGTAGAGCCAAATGAAAACCTTAAAAGTGAACTAAAATTTCGAACAACGGCTCGATTGCCTTGAAAGTTTCAACAATGATACTCATGGTTTGAAGAGTGGCCGACGGGTGGCAGTACGATGCTACATAGAAAAATGAAGTCATTGTGAACCTTTTGTGTTCAATAAATTACGAGATAAAACATATTTAAGGTTTTCATTTGACTCATCCTCATATACGAGTGTATATACACATTTAAATATATTAAAACAGAAAAAAGAATTCCACGCTAAAAGGGGTGTGACAAAAACCGAATGTACAACAGACACTTCCGGATACGTCCGACACAATAAAATGTTTATATGAAAGAAATGGATATCAGTAACATTGTGAAATGGAGATATGGAAGTTGGACTTAAAAATTATTTTAAAAGAAAACTCTAAATACGTACAAAATGATTGCAGCTTGTTCACGGTGCCAGATTACGGCATTTCAGGTGGCAATTAACACAAATTCACGCACTTAAACACACATACACAAAACTCCTGTACTTCTGACCGTTCACAGCAGTATAAAGTATCCCTAAAATTAAATTCCTCTCAGTAAAGATTCTTCGTGCAATACACCGATTATATTCACAAAACATGACCACTCCATTCCCACTCGGTCCACTCACTGTTCACCTTCACCTTTCTTTCTCTCTTCTATGTATATTTGTAAGAGATTTTCGATGTCAGGAAGAAACCTACAAAATACACAAGAGATTACAGGAAAATATAAAACCCATTAGGAACAACTGGGAGAAATTAACATTCAACAAAATAATAAATTTTGCATTTTTAGACAGAACAACACAAATTTTAAATCAGCAAAGGTTCTAATCAGAAAAGTACTTAAGGGCATAATGCACAATGGTGCAGATCTCCAATTCAAGTTGTGAAATAATCACATAAATTCCGCAACGTCTTCATTTTTATTAGTTCAAATTATATAACATCCTTCGACACAAATTAGGTGGTCCATGCACGTGCATTATTTCCACATGAGCTGTAACGAAGCCAGCTACAGTTGTGCATTAGTTATCGCTTTTAAACAGCCAAATTTTGTAAAGAAAAAGTGCACGAAGAGATGAGAATATTTGGAAGCTTAATTGACGTAACACACCACAAACCTACGTCAAGTGGCTCTTACATTACAGAAATTCGAAAGACAGCCTGTCTGCACTGCTCAGGATAAAAGATTTAAAAAGTTAATCAAAATATCGTTTCATGAAAATGAATCAGGTATCCGAAATTATGGATGGGAAAGACGTGCTCATGAATACACAACGCAATAAAACCACGGAGATTCTATGACGAAAAGTAACCAGATAAGTAAATATACTTTATATTAAGCAGATAAGGATTTACTCAGAAGAGGGAGTTGATGACGGTGTGTTGTGTTGTGCAGCACTGGGGAACTAAAAGAAGTGAAGAAATCCACACAAAATTAGTACGTAACCATTTGTGGGCCGGGACAGCCCAGTCGGTGTAGCGACTAGCTACGGGCTGGACGGTCCGAAGATCGAATTCCTGGGTGGGTTGGGGGTATCTTCAGCACCCGTCCAGACCGGCCCTGGAGTCAACCCAGCCCCATATTTAATGGGTAATTGATGTTTCTTGGGATCCCCTTCTGGGTCTTCATGTTCTGTTGCAGTACAAATTTTACCTTTTAATTCTTGATTTTAAGCTTTCACCGTGTCCTGTATGTAATATATTTTCTTTTGGGTAATTCCCCGGCGTCACAAAGCTAATAGCCGACGTTTCGGAACCCTCTATCAGTTCCATCTTCATAGGCCTAATGAAGATGGAACTGATAGAGGGTTCCGAAACGTCGGCTATTAGCTTTGTGATGCCGGGGATTTACCTTTTAACTTTTTAACTTGGCGTTTATGCTTGCAGCAGCGAAGTGTATTGTTTCTATACCGTGTTGGTGGGTCCCCAGTTTCTCAGATCAATAAAACGATCAGACTTGTTAGGTAACAAAACATTGATGTTTTTGCGAGAAAAAAGCCCGAACTAGCATTATTATGACGCCGATCCCAGTGGCCGCTGTCTAAGGCGTTGGTCTGCTGCCGCTCGCTTGCTGGGAATGGGGGATCGAATCTCGCAGTGGGCATCCTGTGGACGTTGTGTGTGTCGTCGGGTACAGGTCTCTGCGTCGGGCTGATCACTCGTCCAGAGAAGTCCAACCGAATGTGGTGTGTCTGAGTGTAATCGTGAAGCCTCGAAAAGAAGGAGGCCCTATCCAGCTAGGGGCTGTTGCAGTGTGGGAAAAAAGAAAATGGCACAAACAAAATATAGGATCGATAATTGTAAGTCGCATAGTAAAGGAGTAAAGGCTGTCATTCACACCTAAGTTTTAATTTGTATAATTGTATAAGTCTGACGCAACATATACATATTTTGTTGTCCAACTTATGCGCAATTATACAACACGTGGAAAAAATTAGAATTATAAAATATTCAAAAGTGCTCCAACATGTTTCGGATCATAGAGGATCCATCATCAGGGAGCCTTGTACAGTGCTTGAGTGCCTTTCTAGACCGTGAACTACACACACGCACGCACACACACACACACACACATCGGGTTACACTAAGCTGCCATAACACCGACCAAGTCCGTGTCAACGGACACGATAGAATCATTCTTGTAATTTTGGCCAAGCACTGTAAAAGGTTCCCTGATAATGGATCCTCTGTGATCCGAAACATGTTGGAGCACTTTTAAATATTTTATAATTTTAATTGAATCTACATATTAGATAATTGTGCATAAGTTGGACAATAAAATCTTTATATGTTGATGATGCACGGTGCAAACATGAAGTGTAATGTAACATGTTTCGACTTAGGTACGTCAAGCTATGAGGCGAAATTAGAGTACGAAATAAAAATCATCGTGTATATTATAATGAAATCATTACTAAATTCAATACATATATATATATATATATATATATATATATATATTGGTGATATCAACTCTCAAGTTATATAGCAATGCAACTTTCGTAAGTCACGTAACAATAAAATCTACAACTAGTTGAATTTGACGGTCTTTACCCCATTACCCTGCTATCGTGTTCACAACTCGATGTCTGTCCCTAACATAAGTCACATGTTAAAATCCAACTTATTCAATCCTAATATAAAACATGTCATTTGTTTATTTTATGATTCCCTAAAACTAGTGCATCAATTAAACAGGAAAACTTTCAGTCCATAATTAATCATAATTCCGAAGACTGTTTCATAGATCATGGTATCGTGTAGGTTGGTAGCTATATACAGTGTAACTTGGTAGATATGTATCTTGTAATTTGGTAGATATGTGCTGTGAAATTTGGTATAGAAATATCGTGTAATTTGGTGGATATGAACCATGTAATTTGGTAGAGAGGTAAGGCAGTCCCGTTGTAGGCCCGGAGGGTCCCAGAGGGTTACAAGAAGTTAAGGTTCCCAGATTTCGTGACAACGGCACAGGATGGTGGTAGGTTGCCAGCCTTACGCACCGGCCGCCTTTACCCCCAGGAAATACTCCTGGTGCTCATTTCTGTTAGAGGCTGATTCGAACCCAGGGCCATAATGCGAACGGAAGAATATTTTGTCAATGAAAAATCCACTGACACTAGCTGGAATCGAACCAGCGACCCTCCGATTTGTAGCGCTGCATCTTAAACACGGTGATACCGCGGTCCCCAATTTGGTAGATATGTACCGTGTAATTTGGTATATATGTATCGTGTAATTTGGTAGATAAATACCGTGAAATTTGGTAGATATGGACCATGTAATTTGGTAGATATATAGAGTGTAATTTGGTAGATATGCATCATGTAGTTTGGTGGATGTGTAAGTGTAATTTGGTAGATATGTACCACGTAATTTGGTAGATATGTATCGTGTAATTTGGTATATATTTACTGTGCAATTTGGTATACAGGTATCGTGTAATTTGGTGGATATGTACCATGTAATTTTGTAGATATGTACCGTGTAATTGAGTATATATGTATCGTGTAACCTGGTAGAAATATACCGTGTAATTTGGTAGATATGGACCATGTAATTTTGGGAGATATGTATCATGTAATTTGGTGGATGTGTATGTGTAATTTGGTAGGTATGTACCACGTAATTTAGTAGATATGTATCGTGTAATTTGGTATATAATTACTTGTAATTTGTTAGATATGTACTGTGTAATTTGGTAGATATTTACTGTGTAATTTGGTAGATATGTATCGTGTAAATTGGTAGATATGTATGTGTAGTAGATATGTAACGTGTAATTTGGTATATATGTACCATGTAATTTGGTAGATACGTAACGTGTAATTTTGTACATATGTACTGTGTAATTTGGTATATATGTACCGTGTAATTTGGTAGATATGTACTGTGTAATTAGGTAGATATGTAATGTGTAATTTGATAGATATGTACTGTGTAATTTGGTAGATATGTACTGTGTTAATTTGGTAGATATGTACCGTGTAATTTGGTATATATCTATCGTGTAATTTGGTAGATATGTACTGTGTAATTTGGTGGATATGTACTATGTAATTTGGTAGATATGTACAGTTTAATTTGGTAGGTATACACTATGTAATTTGGTAGATATGTACCGTGTAATTTGGTAGATATGTACGTGTAATTTGGTAGGTATGTACCGTGTAATTTGGTATATATGTAGCGTGTAATTTGGTAGATATGTACCGTGTAATTTCGTAGATATGGACCATGTAATTTGGTAGATATGTATTATGTAATTTGGTGGATGTGTACGTGTAATTTGGTAGATATGTACCAAGTAATTTGGTAGATATGTACTATGTAATTTGGTAGATATGTAACGTGTAATTTGGTGGATATGTACCATGTAATTTGGTAGATATGTACTGTGTAATTTGGTAGATATGTACTGTGTAATTTGGTAGATATGTATCGTGTAATTTGGTAGATATTTACTGTGTAATTTAGTAAATTATTACCGTGTAATTTGGTATATATGTACCATGTAATTTGGTAGATATATAACGTGTAATTTGGTAGATTTGTACTGTGTAATTTGGTAGATATATAATGTGTAATTTGGTAGATATGTTCTGTGTAATTTGGTAGATATGTACCGTGTAATTTGGTATATATTAATCGTGTAATGTGGTAGATATATAGTGTGAAATTTGGTAGATATATTCCGTTTAATTTGGTAGATATGTACAATGTAATTTGGTAGATATGTGCCGTGTAATTTGGTAGATGTGGACAATGTAATTTGGTAGATATGTACCCAGGTTTTGGAGCCAGTATTTTGACCTGGTGATTGAAGGCAGTAAGTCTGCTGCCGGCTGGTAACTTCTATAAAAGTTCGTAGCCTACATGACACCACATCCCGTAAGTTCATATTCACCGCCGCGAGAAGCCCAAATCTCATAACCCAGAAGCATTAAAAATAATGTGCAATTTGCGAAAGAAGCAGCGCAACAAGAATGCAAATGCCGTAATCTATTGTGCGGTATAGTGGCTTTACCAAGGTGTTTTTATTTTCTAAACGGAACGCAGCTTCACGGTACGATCGTAAAGGTAATTTAATTTGTGACCACGAGGAAAAGTGTGGTCTTCCTTTTGCCTATTTAACGTAAGTGCTCAACAGCATTAGATAAACATCCCTCTTACCGATTTTCACAAAGAAAATCTAAAACGAGTGGAAAGCACGGATATAAATTAATCTACGAAGGAAAGTAAAAAACCAAATTTACTCACCGATATGACGAAACTCGGATTTACCCAAAGGAATTATACTACGTCCCTATATATATGGATTTTCATTCAGACTGGAAAGAAAGCATCTCAAAAATAAGGGCAAAACTTAATTCAGGGGCATAAGTCAAGCATGCATTTCTTTCCACTAACTTATATGAAATTTACCACTTCTAAACAACATCAGGTTAGTAGACCGATTTACAGCTAAATTAAACGAAAAATATGGAAATTATGTAAAGAAATTTATGTATGTCGATTATTAATGTTACACCCCGGGAGCTGGGGTAAGATCTTATTGTAGAACCAGCGGAGAATTTTTGAAAGATCCTTCAGGAAACGTAAAGAATAAATTTCAAACATGTTTGTGGGTGGTCTGCGGGAGAAGCGTGATTTATTATACCTACAATATTACAGCGTGATAACTGCTACAATTTTAGTGAAAAAGTTGAATTACCGGAGTGTCCGGTTGTGCTCCAAATGCGTTACTCTATATTAAGAATTAGAGAGGTGTCGTGTAGAAACAGCGCATCATAATTAGTGGTTTTTTGTGTGGTCGCGTGAAGCTATTGGTAAAAAATTACGTCATGCCCTACACAAGTCTAGCTTTCGGAAACTTATTTGGTAACGACATCATAGCGTCACACGAGTCCTTCATCTCATTTGACACTGCAATCGTATAAAGTGAGCGGCGAGGTACGTATAAATGTAATATTGAGGCGCGTTCTTACAAACTTTGTTACAGTGGAAAAGCCGTAATTACTACATATTCTGAGTGTGTGTGAGTTATCCAGCATGCAATGCGCATGCGCTTTATTGTTATCTGTGGTTTGCCCCGATCTATAATATTTCTCCACATTGTCTCATAAACGGCAAGATACTAAAAAATAATTACTGAACACAAAATATGTGTTTGGATTTCCTCTACAAGTTTTGTCTCAAACATTTCTCATTCTAAGAAGAATTGAGTGAGATATGATCAAAAATGTATATTGGTCTTCATATAAAGTACCCGTTATTCTTGTCCGATTTTAATGAAATTTGAATTTTCTCGACAGTTTTTCAAAAACTACTTAGATATCAAATTAAATGAAAATTTGTTCAGTCGGAGCCGAAATGTTCCATGCGGACGGAAGGGCGGACAGACGGACTGACGGACGGACAGACAGGCATAAAGAAGCTATTAGTCGCTTTCGCAATTTTGTGAACGCATCTAACAACAGTTTGTCATGAAACGAGGGATAATCTTATTTTATGTCGGTGAGGTCAGTCAGCTCATTTATTTCGGCTTATCATAAGACTTGTTCACAGATTTGATGCAACAAATTATTGCGAAAATTTTGAGTATATGTATCACAGTTCCAGTGCATGAAGGCAGCCATGTTTACTTACACAAAATCATAGACCGTCACCGAGTCGATTTTTACGGAAGCTGTATTTCCCCCTCAATTTTTATATTTCAGTTACACAATTCTATAGAACAAAAAAAAAACGGTTTAGACGCCGACGTTACGGACAGACGTGTTCTACAAATAAGGCGTCCTGTTTTGCTATGTAAAGAGCTGCCGGAAAGCTGTTGTTACCAACATGTACAAGAATACAGACTGATTTTGACGTTCAGGTGACCGTGCATCGTGATAAATTCTTATAATAAAACCAACTAGATGCACTAATTTCACAAATTTATTTTTGGAATAAAACTCTACCTGTCTCGGACAGTTCCTCTGTCCATCATCAGGAATTCCGTCCTGATCCTGCTCGCAAGCTGTCAGCAAACCTGTATGACATATACCATTGCTCTGTTTACAGTGAAAACTCCTGATGGTGGACAGAAGAACTCTCCGAAACATGTAGACTTTTATTCCAAAAATAAATTTGTAAAATTAGTGTATATAGTTGGTTTTATAATAAGAATACAAGTACTTTTCAGAATTTAAATAAAAGTAAAGAAGTAACAGTGTAGACTACCTGCTTACATTTTTCAACACAAATATTTGTAAAATTGTGTAGATGACCGACAGTGTTTTCAATATTATAACGCTCAACTCCAGTTTTCCTAGTGTGAGATACAACATTTTTCTCCGCTACAGTTTCCTTTCTGTAACAAAATTTCATAAAACCTCTGTAAGCCTACTTCGTCTGGCTTCTCTCTTACAATTATGATAACCAGACGGCCAGGACAATTTCATTTCTTGTAGATCCTTGTCTTTTTTATAGTTAAGCAGTTCGTTAGTAAGGTTACACGTGTAAGGCTTACGAGTTCGCGTGGTTTCTGTTTCCCCACAGTAAGTTTGATAACTCCCAACTCTCCTTTTCAAGTCTTCTACGTAAAAAAAAGAAAACAGCTCTCATCATAAGCCGAACGACTGTAACAAACTGGTTCTCTTCTTACTTCCATGTCTAAGGATCTAAATGAAAACCATAATCTAACTAGAATACTGTGAAACATGAAATTTTCACAACGGTAGCAATGTAGAATAGTGTCTTGTGTGATGTCACACCGTGCAGTCTGGTGCACAGATGCCAACGTGACGCAAGAGAATGTTCCGCCTTCATTTCATCATAGAAGATGAATATAACGACAGCAAGTTCTTCCGAAATGTTGGTACATATCTACAGAATTACGAAGCATCACACCCCATAAAGAACAGTATTCTTGCCAGTGGTAATATTTTTAGTCTATTTAACAACGCTTTATGAACTACATAAATAATAATCGGTCGAATGGAAAGATGACCGTAAACGGTGAATTGTAAAGAATGCTGAAGATAGCAGACATGCTGCATTGCCTGGAAGAGTCGATTTAAAACACAAAAAATATCTTAATTGTCGCACCGTGCATATCGTCGAATTATTTAATTAGTATACCAACTGATGCACATACATAAAAATTACACATTAAAACATTAAAATTGCTCCCACATATTTCGATCCTAAGATCAGCACCAGGGAGCTATATGTTCCTCGCTAAAGCCACTATTAAAACTAGTCACTGATTAATTTCGTTGTATAAACAGGGTGTTGTGGCAGCATGTCTTATTGTGTAAGGATATGTTGATCAGAGTGTCCGACTACGGGTGTGCGTCCTGTGCTTTGCTGCGTGCACGCAGCAAAGCACAGGACGCACGCCCGTCTGAAATTCAGTACCAACTGCAGTACAGCGCCTGTTCCACAAAAAAGGCCTCTGAAGTATAAAGTGTGGTTTTGCTGAAATGATACTGTTTTAGATCGAATAACAAATTTACTTTCCAGCCATCTGTTCACACGTAATGTACAGTAGATTACAAGGAAACACGAATGAAACAACGAGCAGTCACACTATCACATTGTTTGTTAGAGACACATATATTGGGTTTATCACAACCCAGAAGAATTACACTTGATACTCTGTGCTGTGAGAACCTCAAAAATGCCAGTCAGCCAATCTGTCAGTCAGTCAGTGTGTCATTAATGCACACTGTAAATTAATCCTTATCACATTCACAAGCTAGATGACACCATAAAGTATTTCCCCACAATGGTCACTCAGGCGACAACATTTCTGACATGAATTAATAGTGTTTGGTAAGTATCTTTGAGTTTCTTCTCTATTCTTCCAACCAAGTTTTGGATTAGTCATTAGGAATAGTCCACTTTCGCTCCCTTTCACATCCTTACAGATCATTACTCACCCTTACCCTAAGAATAGTCACTACGTACCCTCAGTTTCTGAGTGCACATATAAACAAATAGCAGACCCACAAAATTCCTACCAGGATATAAATATTTCTCTTCAAATGAAACAATTCCACCCAGTGAACACGAGTCAGAGACGATTCCTCCATTTTATTGTGTGCACTTTGAGTCGTTCCTGCAGGCTTACTGATCCCTGTGCGAACCTACCGAAACAAAAGTTACCACAATTCGATTTACAAGCGTCAGAACATCTCCACTGTCTCTGGGGCATGTGAGCACGTGTGAGTCTATTTTGTGTGTACGTGTGTGTGTGTGTGGGGGGGGGGTGCGGAATGGGACCTTGCAGTTTTTAGCAGTACAGCACTACACATAAATATCCTTTCTAGTGCTGCGATCGTCTACATGGACAGTAACAATTTACACATATTTTCAGCATCGATTTTATACGCTTTACTTAGAGACATAAAATTAATTGTTCATTGCTACAACAAATTACTAATTTTATTCCGTCATATAGGCGAAAGAAACTGTAATTTTACCTGTTGATCTGTATGACTACGAGATTTGTTTCCTCACGCTAAGGGACGAACATATTCGCAGTGTGTGTTTGAGAAGAAGGAGCTGACGAAAATATTTGTAATTTATAGGGACGAAGTCATAGGAAGAAAAAGAGGCGTAAAATATGATTTGGAACTTCGTAGATTTTACTTCTTGAGATACAAGAGAATGACAGAATCTCTGAGAATGGGATGAACGAGGTGTACAATACGCATGGGAGGGATCAGAAATGTGTATGAAATGTTAATCAGGAAAGGTGCTTGGGAAGTGACGGGCTCAGGAGATTAGGCATGGATGGGAACATAATACTAAAATTGATCTTGGATTGGGAGTGGGGGGTGGGGGGAGACGACTGCATATATCTGGCACAAGTCAGGGTCTAGTGACTGGTTGCTGTAAACACGGTAGGAAACCTACGAGACCTACAGATGGCAGGGAATATTTATTTCCTTTTGGCGCTGCTGTCCAAATCATCATACGTGGTCTGTAAATAAAGCAATAAGACTGCCTACGTATCGCACGATCTGGCAAATACTGCGGGCTGGCCCTTCACTTGAAGGGTAGGTAAATGTCTCATAGACTTCTAGTATGAGTTTCAACTGGCTAGCATCACCACACCAATTTTAGTGCGGTTTTTTGTGGAGCAGTTTTTGTGTAAGTGTGTGTCGCGGAAATGGAAGAGCGCAATTTCGAACAACGATGTGCAATCAAGTTTTGTGTCAAACTTCGGGAAACCGGCACTGAAACATTCAATAAACTGAAACAGGCCTATGGGAAGCATGCTTTGTCGAGATCACAAGTTTTCAAGTGGTATAAGGCATTTTCAGAGGGCCGCGAATCCATTAAAGATGAATCCCGTTCTGGAAGACCTTCAACTTCAATAACGGATAAAAATTTGGAGAAAGTGCGAGCCCTTGTGCGATCAGACCGTCGACTCACAGTGCGAATGATCGCTAGTGAGTTAAATTTGAACAACATCACAGTCCATCAGATTTTAACACAGGAATTAGCCATGGGAAAATGGTGTGCAAAGATTGTTCCCAAAAACCTGACAATCGAACAGAAGGACAATCAGAAGGACGTGTCTTCATCTTCTGGAACGGATCCAAAGTGACAGAAATTTCTTGAAGAACGTGATTACAGGTGACGAAACATGGATCTTTGAGTATGATCCAGAAACAAAAAGACAAAGTAAGGAATGGCACACATCTGCATCACCACGTCCGAAAAAAAGTGAGAATGAGCAAGTCAAAAACAAAATTCATGTTCATCTGCTTTTTTGACAGTCAAGGGATCGTCCATAAAGAATTTGTGCTTGAAGGACAAACTGTTAATCAGATTTATTACCGTGAGATTCTTGAAAGACTAAGAAAAAAAGTTGTTCGTGTGCGACCAAGCATTGCTAACAATTGGACGCTCCATCACGACAATGCCCCTTGTCACATGGCGATCTCTGTTATCGAATTTTTGGCTAAAAAGGGAATTCCTGTGGTTCCACAGCCCCCATACTCCCCTGATCTGAGTCCGTGCGACTTCTTTTTGTTCCCAAAACTAAAGTTTCACCTTAAAGGACGCCATTTTGGGACGGTGGAAAACATCCAAAAAGCTGTAACC
>Ga0123352_10008323_pt1 | contig 16139 bp, 8 predicted proteins | sample TergutLab28metaG_FD_89700 | JGI IMG/M metagenome (GOLD analysis project Ga0123352, IMG submission 89700) | Labiotermes labralis P1 segment gut microbial communities from Petit-Saut dam, French Guiana - Lab288 P1 | ecosystem: Host-associated > Arthropoda: Insects > Digestive system > Gut ... | reverse complement strand
TCAGTTGCTTTGTGACTGACGTTTTAAATGAGAGATTCCCTGATGCCTGGATTGGAAGGGGTGGACCAATACCCTGGCCACCTCGAAGCCCAGATCTCTCTCCACTTGATTTTTTTCTGTGGGTTACATTAAGAATATTGTTTATGCTGAGAAGATAAGGAATATCCAGCACCTGCAAGAAATGATCACATCAGCCATTGAAACTGTAACACGAGACATGATTCAGAAAACGTGGCAGGAGATAGAATTTCGTTTGGAAGTCTTCAGAGCTACAAACGGTGCACATATTGAAATGTACTAAGGTAAGTCTAAAACGTTAAACGTTTCTGAACATTTTAAGACGCCGAACGTGTAAATCCGTCTAGTACTTTTAAAGTTATAGCGGTTTCAAATCCCGTCCATCTTTTTCGATGACCCTGTACTGAGATAAAAAAACACATAAACAAAGTCGCAAGAAAGTAAAACTTTTATGCTACTATTTATGATCCATATAATGTGCTACACAGGGGGTGGTATATTATGCATTATAAACCATATTTCAAATGACGGTTCTAAGATGCCGTCTCCATTCATGCTTATCCGTAATATATGAATCAGTCTCACACAACAACGCTTTTAGTAGATACTTCACTCTATAATATAATATACATATTTTGGCATGATCAACGCTATTGTCAGGTTTTATAGTTGCAGACCTCTAGACGTGAAACGCAATTTAACCCACGGTAAAAATAATTAATAAAATAACAAAATCCATTACTCTGAAACACAATTATACATAATCTAATTAGCGTAAAAGTTGATGTAGCCTTGTAATTACATGTGTCTGTACCGCGTCACATAAACACTATTTGTCTCTATGCAGCTTCACTACTTGTCTTAATTTCACTTACAGTTAAACCACATTAAGACACTACGTTTGATATGATGCTGCAGTATAATTACACGACTCTATAAAACTTTATACAAAATAATGACCAATGACTCAGATATAGATACATTGATTTTATTATTTTATTATTTTATTGATGTTAAATTGCACTTCACTGTTAATGGCATGGATACACCAAACCTGCATACTGCATGATCACTCCGAAATATGTAGAGTGTGATCTAATGTGAAATATCACAGAAGAATATTGTTAAATGACACTGTGTTACATAGTACGATTAACTAATACAGTAACAAATATATAATTTTTTCTTATTTTCTCGTCAGCCCTTAACAAACATTCTAATTTAAATGACTGTTATGAACTCCCTAAATCAGTAGGCGTAGTTACTTTATTTTTCGTGGAAGTCAGTCAGTCTTAGAAGCAAGTTTGGATACAATACACCATGGGCTTTCATCAACTTATGCAACTTGCTGACCTCAAGTGTGGAAAAGGCGGGAACTCTCCCCTTTCTGTAACATTATAACAAAGACTCGTCTCAGAATAAGTGCTTGGTTAGCGAAGGAAAACTTTCTCATGTCGCCTTTCATCCAGTTACGGTCCATTAGATTCCACGGCGAAGGATAAAGGTAAAGGTAAAGGTAAAGCAATACAATTACAGGCTTGGACAGGACCAGATGGTCCCAGGAGGTTTAGTCTCCCAGATTTCATGACAATCGGCACATGAAGGTGGTAAGTTTGTCAGCCCTACGCACTTTAATTCCCAGTAAATATTCCTGATACTCATTTCGGTTAGAGACTGAGTCGACCGCAGGGCCATGGTGTTGCCGCAAGGATTATGTCAATCATAAATTCCTGTGACAACATCGGGAATTGTACCCGCGACCTCCCGGCTTGTAGCGCAGTGCCTCAACCAACTGCGCCACAGCGTGCTCCTCACGTCGAAGGGTATTGCTTTAAAATATCGATAAAATTGTTAATAGTAAGGTAGAGGCAAACGGAAACACACTTACAAGCACATGATGAACAGTTGCCGTATTTCAAAAGCTACAAACAACACACTAAAGATTCAGTTTAGTATAAACAGCAGGTAGGTGGCAGGAAGCAATGCAGTGTGACAGGTAAGCAAATCTAATTACATTGCTTCCGTTCGATATGTCAATATAGTAATATATATTGGGTAAGATTGTGTGGAAAAACAAAGGATAAAAATGGATAGTATTAACATTTCAGACCAAAAGTGAAGCACAAGATACAGGTAGAGAATTAAACGTAGAGATTACTCAATTATTATACCCTGCTACGGATGTGCATTCTGCACATCCGTAGTAGGGCAGGCACTCTTCGCAACATAACATTACACAACACGGCATGCTGCCACAATACCCAACTGGTACAGCGAAATTAATGTGACTTTTTGCAGTGTAACTTTAGCGAGGACGATACGACCCCCTGATGATGGTCCTAGGACCGAAACATGTCGGAGCGTTTTTAATGTTTTAATGTCTTAATGTGTAAATTTTATAAATTTTATATATGTGCAGTAGTTGGTATAATAATTGAGTAACTCGACAACATGCACGGTGTAACAACGAAAATAAACGTACAGACTCCGCGTACAAAGAGTAAAAAATTATTATTATATATTTACGAAGAACTGATAAAGTCTGTCAGAAATTTAATTAGTTACAAATAAAAACACAAAATGCTGTAGGAAGATAAAAGCAAAATTTAAAAAATAAATTTTTGGGTATGGAAAAGGAAACAGGGTCTGTTTCTTGAAGTAAACGAATGTGAAGAATAAAAATAAGAAGAAGCAATTCATGTGCTTCATAGTAGCCACCCACATTTCGGGCAACATGAAACTATTGCAATAAAACAGCAGCATGGAACGGAATTTTCTACCATCGCTTCAGATCAGCTGTCGACCAAACGAGACATTTTATGTCATGAGTGTTATGTATCCTGTGAGCTGGAATATAATGTCTGGACCGTGAATATGGCGGCTGAATTTCATGGAAATTTCAAGAATGGATGGACTGCTACGGCCATTTCTCTGTACACTTCAGTGACGTGGAGTAGAAAGAAATTAACACTGATTCAGTATTAAATAAGTAACAAAATGCTCCTGAGAGCAGGGACCTTGAACAGCATGGCTGTTGAACTTGACAGTTTAGGTCCATAAAAACCTGGAGCTAACCTGGATGTATGGGTTCTAAGGAGGAAGTGTATCATTTACAGAAATCGCGTTTTTCAGCATATATAAAATATTAGAGCTTTGGGTAAATATAGCTATACAAAATATTGAAATGACATGAAAACCTCAAATTCCACAACATTTGCGGTCACAGAATTACACTAACATACGGAACATAAGCTGTAACATGATTATCCTTACAAAAGACAAAATAACTTCATGGAAACTCTATTCTTGTTGGCTCTTCCTTTCTTTGAAAAATTATTGTGATACATTAGTACAGTAGACGGATTTTATCAAATTCAGTGTAATGTGGATTGCGCCTTTTGCTTATTTAGATGTTTCTAATCAGCGTGCTGTATTCAGTTCGTTAGCAGAAATAAGTTTATTGTGTCCTCATTCTTTGGGTCTATCCTCCGAAGAAACCTTTGAAACAAGTAATGAACATCTTATGGAAATGAAGATAACAACTTTCTCTAAAGTTCAGTCCACTTTTTTGTTCTTCATTTCGTACATTCCACAATATCACAGTGCTCACTGAAATTTCCGATAACGGTTCAACATTAATGCACTATTCTGTAAGATCATTGAGTATCATGTGACAACGGGAATTGGGAAATTATTTATTAATAAATTAATTGTTTTCCGGAATGCAACACAAAATGGCTGTCATGTCACATCTACTTTTTCTTACTGGGCTAAAGGTAATAAGTGCAAAACCGTCTGAGCCAGAATTTTATATTTGGTATGCAGACAGAACACAACATTTCTTTCTGTATCAACTGCCTGCGATATAGTGCTTGGACGACACTAGGCATAAACAAGAAGAAAGGTTGAGCATTTGAAGTTATATGGGACAGTTTTAACTTTGGAGTTTTTACGTTTCCGCTGCGGTATTGATTGTGTACGAGGGCTGTCCAGAAAGTATCCAGCAATTTTGAATATCTCGAGAACCGGTCGCGTGGCTCTGATATAACTTGGCAGCCAGTCAGAGAAGATCTTACTGTGCATCCGTGAATTCTCACTCTCCCGTGGGGCTAGTCAGTCGGCAGTGAGACGCCGTTGACTGAGCTTGTGTACTGTGTGACTGTCGCATTCACAAATTTAGCTTTGAGAAAAGCCTGAATTCCCAGGGATCCCATTCTGGGCTGTAGGGGGGCTGACAGACGGGGGTGATGTGATGCTGCGACAAAAATCTTGCACGAGATCTGTAGCATGGGCAGGCACATAGTCGTGATGAAGTTGATCTGCTTGCTCGGTCATTGTGAATGCGATGGTCACACAGTACGCAAACTCAGTCAACGGCGTCTCACTGCCGACTGACTAGCCCCACAGGAGAACGTACACGGATGAGCAGTAAGGTCTCCTTTGAGTGGCTGCCAAGTTACATCAAGGTCACGCGACCGGTTTTCGAGATATTGACAATGGCCGGTTACTTTCCGGCCAGCCCTCATATCTCTTCTGGTATTTGACGCAACGTCGGTAGGTAATTGGTTCCCGACTTTTCTACAGAAAGCAGTGGACTTATTTTTTATGGGACAAAATACCCAGACTTTTATATGTCAACTGCTGTTTGCACCCCTGTCCCTGTGCGAGCAGTTTTCTTAGTAAAGTGGGTGAGAACTGCGTGTCAATAAGCCTTCAACCGAATTAGCCCTCAGGCAAAAAATCTTAGAAGTGAAGAAATCAATGCTGTAGTAACAATATAACATTCCAATCATGCTTCCTACCCTCTCTTTCCTTCACTCTTAATTTAAATTGGGATGAGATGCAAAATTTACCCGATGAAAAATCAATATTTAATAAGTTCGAAAGTAATGACTTTATTCATATGAGCTAATTTTAAACAAAGTTATCTAATGACAGCACTCAATTGGAAAATTATCAGACGGCAGGTAACGTTATTTAAAAGAGTTTCATTAGACTCGACGCTTCGTTCGAAAGACAAGAATATTTTTTATTACCTTTTATTTTGTTTGTTTGAGAATAAGAGGAATTGAAAGACATCTGATCTCGAAGTTAAGTGTTTTTAGTTAACTGAATGTTCGGTTTTATTAAACTCTTTTAAAAAGAACAGTTTTTGAGAAGACGTTTTTAAGGAACTTTATCAATGATTTTTTGTGATAAGTGTGAAAGAACATATTTGTTGTTTAAAAATTCACTTCTTTTATTTTATCTGAATTAGAAATTTCTAGAAACGACTATTTAAAAGAATCTCTAAACAATTATTTATTTAATACACCAACAAATGCACATATATTCATTTACTGATCTAAAATTCACATTAAAACACTTAAAAACTCCTACATATTTCGATCATACGATCATCCTCACGAGCATATATTGTTCCTTGTTAAAGTTATAGTTTAAAAACACTCAACGTAACGATGTAAATCACTGAGTGTTTTTAAACTATAACTTCAACAAGGAACAATGTATGCTGTCTGAGGATGATCGTATGATCCAAATATGTAGGAGTTTTTAAGTGTTTTAATGTGAATTTTAGATCATTAAATGAGTATATGTGCATTTGTTGGTGTATTAATTAAATAAACTACAGAATGCACGGCGCAACGATAAAGATAATCTCTAAAAATATTTCTATTTTATGGATGCCTTTTTTTACAAACCATGCTTCTTGTAACGCCTTCTGATTAATACCAGTTTATGTCTTCAGTTTAGTTAAAATTGATTTAACTAAACATTTAGCATAGCTTGTGAACATAAGTCAGGATCATTACACAATACAAAACACAGACTTTAAAAGAATGCAAACTTTAAAGTATAACCTAATTACATGTATGGAGCCCAGAAGTTCCGATTACGCGAGAGTCTTGTGTTGTGTAAACCAAAGTGTGAGGTCTTCCATACTGGTATTTTTCTCCTAGTGTTCTTGTGATATTTACCAACTATAATATGAGAATAAATTTATCATGAACAAAACTTTACTCTCGGTTCAATTTAATGAATTCATTTTGCGTAATAATAGATAGGCAGTTAATAAATCATGCATACAAACAAAATTATAAATTAATAAAAACTCTGTTCCTATTACAATTATCTTCTTATTATTGTGAAAAAAAAATTAGCTGATTTACTTACACCGGAATTATTAAAGCATGCAATAATGAAAGCGAAAATTCCTTGTGGTTTATTATTAATATTTTGCAAATGTCATTTGATTTTAACAAATAATGCAATCATCTAAAATGTAAGAAATAAATATAAGAACTTTCGTCTCTCCGATTTCTAGATCGGTTACTGTGTATCAACAATTCATTATCCATAAACATTATATCTAATATCAGGAAACTACTAGCAATTTCCTGCTTAATTTTTCCGTTAATATTCCCGTTCATTTCGTTCTCTTTTACGTGCCGACGTGGAATATCTGACCAATGTACAAACCGCAGTTATAAAGTAATTTTTTCCTCCTTTTTTGTGTTATCTGTTGCAGGAAGAAAGCAGCAAGTATTTACGTACCACCTCTCGCAGGCCTATTGCGTAGTGCTAGAATATTCAGCATGCCATGGCTTTAACTAAACAGCGAACTGCGATGAAACCATTATACTGCAATAACAGTATCATGCGAGTTTCATGTCCTAAAACAAATGTCTTTATCTCTCTGCAGGTTTAAGTTAGAACCATCTGATAAAAGTAATATCTCGGTCCTAGCTTAACGTTTTGAATAAGTATGCTCATGTCTAAAAATGTTTTCTTTCTAATTCACATCGAAAAGAATGTACATCCATCACAAAACTAATGGTTAAATACTCGTTAGGAAACGGCACTTTTTAGTCCACTTCGCATAATCGCTAAAAGTGCTCATTGGCTTCGTCATGTCTGTCCGCCCTTCTGCCTATATCAACTCAGCTTCCACTGGACGGAATTACGTCAAATTTGATACAGGAAGTTTTTATTAAAATATGTCAAGGAAAGCCAAATGTTTGGTACTTTACACGAAGAAGCCAGCTATGTTTTTTTGTTGTTAAGGGGGACACAAGTAACTCAAAATAAATTTTGTTTTCCACAGCAAAACTTTCAATATTTTATTTTGTTCGTCGCGATTTATGTTCCAAAATTAGAAAGGGAACCCATTTTCGTCTTCGCGAGGCAAAAAAAGACAAGTGAATGATCCACAAAAATCTGTTGTACTTGTATTACATATGGTTTTCATCCCGTGAATTGTACAACTTCATGAAGTATTTCTGTTCTTAGTGGGTAAAATACAATGCTTTTTAAAAAACAAGCATGTGGCAATTATTTACCATTACGCAGTACAGGTTTAAGACCAGTATGGGAAGACCAGCCGGAAATTTGCTACTTTTGGTAGTAAAACTTTGTTACGAAACTTAATTACATTGCATACGATATTAAAAGAACCATAACAACGCAGCATGTCTGGATATTTTATAATATTTTATAGTGTTAATATCTCTTTATGGATGTTTGTTTTATAAGACTTTTCTTCACGTCAATCGCGCGTATACTATAGACGGCACTGTTTGTGTTATTTCCTCCATCCATGCAAACTGTTTAAACGCACTGCGGTCCTTGGAGTTTGGACGCTGTTTTAGTGTGGGGGGAGGGTTTAAATATGCCGCAAGACAATACACCATCAGTCTGAGAAATGACTAAGCTTATCAAAATGCTGTAACACAAGCCTACAGTCATGTACTTCATATCTGCGCGGTAAAAATGGCATATAAATCCTTAGTGTAAGTGTCTTTCAACACATGACCTAATTTCTAATAATCCAGTGGCCTCCAAAACAAATATAAGCAGTGATAGTTTTCGAAGCTAAAACAAACACAAAATGTAATCCAGATTATCCTCTTCCGTAAGTACAGTCCCTTCAAGCAAATATTGATACTCGTACTTCTACGTACAAGAAAGAAGAAATCGAGGTTGCTAGCTTAGCTGTGAAGAAGTAACTAAATAAGTCTTCGAGTTCACCAGATCGAGCCCCCTTTTTAGAAACAAACATTTCCTAGGCTAACTGAAGAATAAAAACCAACTAGATGCCTCTTATTATTTTATTGTACTTCTTAGAGGCTCAACATGTTTCGGGCACTACTATGCCCATCATCAGGAACTCGCGACTATAATGTTGATTACCACATTGGTCGTTTTGTTCTTGGTTTGCTGTAGGTTGGAGCCCGGACACTACTCCAGCCTAACCGCACCTAACCTCCAACCTACAGCAAACCAAGTACAAAACGACCAATGTGGTAATCAACATTATAGTCGCGAGTTCCTGATGATGGGCATAGAAGTGCCCGAAACATGTTGAGCCTATAAGAAGTACAATAAAATAATAAGTGGTATCTAGTTGGTTTTTATTCTTCAGTTATCACAATGAAGCACGGTCAACAGACATCAAATTTCTTAGGCTACTCAACAAATTACGTTTTATAAAGTCCTGAAATGCATGACAGAATTCAAAAGGGCCCTCCACGTTTCCCTATCCTGACGCAGATATGTCCCTTTTGTATCCTCCCATTCAATTATTATAGTACAAATTTTAATATAGTTTAATTTATCCTACAAAATTTTGTATATTCTTTTTATCCCCCCCCCCCAACACCACAAATGAAATAAGCTGCTCTAGAGAGTAGAGAGTTCTTGCGTGAAAGCAGGGGAAACGGTAATCGCGAAAGCAGCGAAAGCGCGTCATAATTTAATTAATTACTTGTTTCTTCAGTACAGATTCTGTCACAGTGTAATCTGTGTTTATTTGCGAACCAACTTAACACGCAGAGTTACCTGAGTGAAGCTGAAATCAGCGAATTCAAAGCGAGCCACCAGGATACTGATCTCTCTTTGCTGTGTAGCACAGCAGGTTAAACTAGCCTTCTACAGGTCGAGCAGTGTGAGTTGCCGTGGTACTAAACGCCCCTACATCTTACGATACGTCAGCAGCGTGCTCGAGGGATGCGTAAATTCATAAGAAATATGCAGAAAAATTCGTAGAGAAAATAAATTCATGAAACTAAAATTTGTAACCTGCTTCAACTAAAAATTAGACTCCAGTGTGCAGAAATTGTTAACCTCTGACCAGAATATTTATCTTAAGCCGTTGTATTCAGTACGACTGACGAATTTATAGATATAAAATAGGCCATACCCAGGACACGTTAAGTAAACAGCATTAAAATAAGGAAGTACTTCTTTAGTGCACTTATTCTCTAAACTGTGGCCATCTAACGTATAATAACCTAAATCTAGTAGACATTGAAATTCTATAAACATGGACTTCCAAGGAAACTTCTTACGTTACACGTTTTGTAGAATTTAAAATTCGTCATTGCGTGTGTTATAATTCAATTACTATACTTCATGTTTCTTTGTACCGCGCATTGTGATACAATCATGTAATGTTAACCGACAAAATGCACTTTTCAAATTAATGTTTTAATTTAATTCTTCTTGTCTTGTACATGTTTCGAAAAACTTATGTTCATCATCAGGAAGATTATATTGTATTATTTTTATATGACATGTTTCCACGCGTTTACGCAAACAGTCTAGAAGTTTGGAGGATATGCTAGATCGAGAATATCCTCCAACATGCTAGACTGCTTGCATAAATGCAAGGAAAACATATCATATAAGGCTGCATGTACAATATAATCTTCCTGATCATGAACATAAGTTGTTCGAAACATGTAGAATAGAAGAAGAATTGAAGTAAAACATTAATTTGAAAAGTGCATTTTGTTGGTTAACATGACATAATCACTTACTATAATTTTAGCCAACAAATTCACATAATTTTATTAGGGTTACAATAATGTAACAAACACCACAAACTGCCAATTTCGGGCCTTATTGCTCCATCATCAGGAGTACAATAAATTATGCAAACGATTCTCCCACAAGCAAGAGTCCTATACATTAAGCACTGGTTTTATATAATTTATTGTATTCCCTGACAGTGGGCCAATGAAGCCAGTAATATACAGGAGATAGTGGTGTTTTTTATATTATTGTATTTCTAATACAATTTTGTGTGTTCGTTGGATGAATTTTTAATAACGTTTAATAGACGCGATTTCAGGCTTCCGCAGCGAATTAGCTGGGAACTGTGGTCTTCTGGGTTATGACGCAGCGAGGAGTGGTCATTTATTACCGACGTTTTGGGACAACATATCGGTTCCTTTCGGATAATTGAACCCCGAGGATGGGACCGATAAATCGTCCCGAAACGTCGGTTATAAATTACCACTACTCGCTGCGTAATGCCCCAGAAGAGCGCAGTTCTTGGCCTCTAATAGAGTTATCTAATGATAATGTTGTGCTACTTTATTTTATCCAGAATACGACAGTTTATGGGAGAATGATAATGTGTGTGTCTGGTGTGTGTGTGTGTGTGTGTGTGTCTGGTGTGTGTGTGCGTCTGGTGTGTGTGTGTGCGTCTGGTGTGTGTGTGCGTCTGGTGTTTGTGTGTGTCTGGTGTGTGCGCGTGTGTGTGTGTGTGCGTGTGTGTCTGGTGTGGGTGTCTGGTGTGTTGGTGCGCGCGTGCGCGCGCGCGTGTGTCTGGTGTGTGCGCGCGCGTGTGTGTGTGTGTGTGCGCGCGCGCGCGGGTGTGTCTGGTGTGTGTGTGTGTGTCTGACTCCTATGCCTTCACGTTTCACACCAGTTAACCAATACTCACGGTTATTCTGCCGTTCGGAGCTTCACCCACTTATTTCATAGTTCCATCAAAATATTACTATTGTGGGGGACGGAAACATTTTTGATACTGAAGATTTATTGACACCATTAAACGCTTTGTTTCAAAAATTCTTTGCTATATTTGATCCTTTATACCGTATTCTTTAATGCAAATTTTGTTCAGCGAATAATAATGAAAAGCATTTTACATGAAATCCACAAAATGCCTTGTCTTTTGTCACGATGAGGACAAATAATAAAAAAGTGGAGGAGGGCGTGGGGAATTATACTGCGGTTAATTGTGGAGAGTTTCAGTTTGAATTTAGGGGCTGGAATGCACCTCCGTCTGTGCCAGTATTTAAACCATCATGTTACAGAAGCAAATAATACTAGGGCAGTAATTTCGGTACAGCTCCTTGCTGGCCTATAGAATGATATGTACAATTGGACAGAAAAAGAGCAAAAATGTAACAGTATAGACTTATTTCCCTTGACATTATTGAGCCTGTAGGTGACATGCCCTGTGAACACAGTCCTGACGGTAGTATCGCGTTACAAAACCATCAGCTAAGTGGAATTTTACTGTTGCTAGTAACAGCGGTATATCCGCACTTTTATGTCGTGGGTTGTTCACGTGTTCCAGTGCAGACTTTGTCTGTGAATGATACTAGAACTGCTAAACACAACCTTCTTTTTTTTATCTGAATGATGACATGTTGGCTGATTAGAGGCTGACACAATAATGGGACGTAAAGGTGTAGAGTGCGACAAGCATAACAGACTAACACGAGATGGTGTCTTTGTTTTGGTGAACTTGCAGCCTGCTTTCTCACTTAATTCTTTCGGCCGTCACTTTTGTCCTTCTGTATGTTCCCTTCTGTATGTTCCCTTTCTTCATTAGCCGTTTTTGAGCTTGTAATTCTTCTCTCTCTCTCTGTCTCTCTCTGTCTCTGTTTCTTCTCAGTGCCTTATTCCGCCATACCTTCCTATCATCGTTGTCCTTCTCTTTTTTACTTTTTCTTTTCTGTCTCTTTCTGTCCTCTTTCAATTCTATTTATCTCACTTCATCCGTGCTCCCTTCTTCCTCCCCTTCATCACTTTGCATTATCGCGCATTTTTAACTCCACATATAGGTTTTTAAATTTTTCCATTTCTTCTTATTCACTTTGCAGCCTAAAGCCCCCGCCTCAACCCTTCAAATTCCAACGGGCAAATTTTAAGAATATCACTGTTGTATTTTGAGCCTAACTTTCAATTACAAAACAGAATGTAGTCTAATACGACATTTTGCTGTCTATAAAAGGAAACTTTGTCCAAACATCTCTACCTTACATTTTGGGAAGACGGTTACATACATACAAATATTATAATCTTTAAAGATTAACAACTTGCAATAAGCAGTGCTGCTGCCTGGAACCACACAACATTTCGCGGCTTATGTGCGCGCTGTAGTGTCCACTGAAGGATAAATATCGTTACTGTTTATTAATACTATTCTCTGCTGCCTTTCATAATTATTCACTGGCTTACACAACAAGAGAAAAGCAATCGTCCGACCTCCATATAAGAACATTTCTCTTTTTCCCATTTCTCGCTTTACTTACTCAGTATTTCACGGAACATCTTAGGATCTGAAGTGTTCACTTCTGGAACACACCTGATATTTAATAGCAAGAAGTAATCTTCATCATAACCTTTCTCTATATTCCATTACTTTTTTATCAAAAGAGTGAAAAAGTGAGAAACCAAAAGCTCTGAAATAAAAAAATCGTGCGTTGGAACTTCGTGTCTTTTTGAGCTACAAATAAAACTTTTTTCTGCAAATTCAGGAATTATTTATATAATTAATTTATCACGAGAAGTGAGTTTGACTTTTCGCAAAAGGGAAAGGATTATAGAGCCACTGAATAAGAATATATTCAGCCCTCACATTCACACCAGCAACAAAAGTAACAAGTAAATACTTTAAGAAAATCATGATAATGCACCTTGCTCACAATTGGCATACTCTCTCTGAAACCAAAATTTTTAGGCATGAGTTCGCTTATCGACTTTGGAGGCAATTGTTCCCGTCGAAGAGAAAGTTTTATTGCGTCAATCGACAAGCCTATAATGCAGGCACATGGGATTAGAAGTTAACAGTTACAGACGCAAAAGCATTAAATACTTATACTGTTACATTTCACTGTGTTCTCTGTAGCATAAGAAACACCAGTCCTAAAATGTGGGGATTAGTAAATTAATTACAATAAACATACCACGGTTTACATTCAAACAGAGCCCATAAAACCTCCAGTTGGGGTTGACTTTATATTTTACAAACGAAAGGGAATTCTAGTTGTAACTTTACTCAAACCAACAACATCAAAAGGACAAACAACACCAACGGTACGTTTTACTGCCACTTTGTGTAGCACATGATACTAGGTCTTACACCTGCAGATGTTTGCTTTTGGATTCAGTAGACAAATTTTACTTTGTACTCCAGTCTTAAATACTTTCAAAATTTAGGGTATATTTTTAGGTGTGGGAGGTAACGTTGTGCAATATATGGCCTAACACATCATGTACGATGTGTTAGGCCATGATGATGTAATGATGACAGCGATGTATACAGAAAATGCTTCTGAGTGAAGACTGTATTTTTAAAATATTATTGCCTTTATGGTATTTAGAGCTGAAAATAATGTGTGGATAGTTCCTGAAGTTTTATCCTGCTGAGTGATATTTCAGTACAGTAGTTAATACACAGTGTATGATTTTCTTAGTGGTATAACCACCTCGAAAAAATTCCAATAAGAAGGTTTAGATCATCAGCTAGAACATTCACAGGTTATATTACTCGTGGTAATTACGTTCAGAAGAACATTGGAAACTTCTCAAGCAATTAAGCGCTTCACATTTCCCGAAAGGATAAAGCGGGAGCAGCCTGAAACTGACCACAGTCGATAGAAGTTACTAATACATGCATCCTTATAACCGTTTCTTGAATATTCTCCTAAGTCACCACCCTGAAGTGGGAGGAGACTATCCTATCGCGAATAGTTATGCGAGTTTGTCTTCGATATGTAAACATACTGTCCGAAAATTTCAGTTATAATATCTTACCAATATTAGCATTAGCGCTACTACTACTACCACCACCACCACCACCACCACTACTACTACTACTACTACTACTGCTTCTACTGCTGCTGCTACTACTATTGCTACTACTACTGCTACTACTACCACCACCATCATCACTACTACTACTACTACTACTTCAAGGATGACAAACATAAGCAATTCTATTGCTAAACTACGATCAACACGAAGAACTTTCAGCTAAACTCAATCTTTCTTCATTTGAAGGATAGATTGCAAGGATCATTAATCTTATTTTCACTTCATAGTCACTTCGTTTACAGAAGCTTCAGAATCAGCTTCGTCATATAATCGAATAATTCATGGAGAAACAAGACCTTCTGACTTCGAACACTTTTAATTAAGGCTCTTTCTCTGACTCGAAACAAAATTTCGTTTCCCCACAAAATGTCTGGTTTATTTACGAGTAATATGACTTTGCTTTTCCATTTTCCTTTATTTCTTTCTCTCGCGTTTCAATATTGGATACATTTTACACCTCTTCTCTTTAAGGAGGATAAATCGGGATAGCGTAGGCGGCATTGTGACTCGCTAAGGAATCGAATCCCGGTGGTGGCGAGTATTTCGCAACCATCCGTACCAGACAATCAGCCTCCTCCACAATGGCAGCTGGATCGTGACGTTAACCACCCACTCCCATCCAGCCAGAAGTAAATAAAGAGTAGAGCTACCTTTATTCCCTCTGTTCCTTCATGGAAGTTTATAATTCTTACTAAATTAAAATAATTTGTAGTGTACACTATCATTCTTCACATATAAAAAAACACACACACACATATACATGTATATAGAACAGCCACTCCTACATTTTCAATAGAATGTGGTCAATCTGATATTAATAAGGTTTGTGCATATTCATTGTTGGTTTCCAAACTCCTGTGGCCATGAATAGGTATTTCACATTTCCTTGGCAAAGTACTAATCCATCCAGTTTAAAGATACTATACGTTGGAAGTCATAATGTTATAATTCTGGCGTCACACAACAGTTTCTGAGTCTGTAATAGATGAGTGGAATTATAAAATGATTACTACGACTTTTGATGTGATTTTGTATGGATTACATTTGAAGACGGGATCGTATATATCGACAGTAAAATTACATTTGTAACGATCACATATATATAGCAATTATTGATAAAATGAACGTGGGCAATATAAAATAAATAAAATGTATTTACGTTGATTCTTAATTAGGACAAAAATTATTAAGAAACATCGAAAGAAAATCTGATCTGAAATTTCTATTTGATTTCTCTTGAAGTTTTTCGAAAGGTCGACGGTGCATTGTGCCATTATTATTTCAAATAATGTAGTAAAATAAATACAGTTCTTGTAATGTGCTTCACTTTAAAGAAAACCTCAATGCGTTATTTCTAAGAGATATATGTTTATCATATTAATTATTAGTACCTGAATCTCATTCATAAAGTTTTGAAATTGCACCATTTTTTTTGAGAAGTGACGTCGCTTAATGTTACCCAATTGCGGCTGGTGTTGTTGTCATTTTCGACAAAGTGTTCTTAGTAGTGGAGGTTACACAGATTTAAATAGTATATAGTTTAATTTTTAAATCAAAACAACCTGGTTTTAGCAAGCACATTTATTGAAATATGTACTAGTGAGTTAAAAAGAAGTAAATAAAAATAAACAGACATAAATAAGATTGCAAACATGTCGACTGATAAAACAGATTTTGCTTCATATTACACATGTGCACTTCTTCGACGACGACATATCGTACACAGGCAAAGTGTACTGCAGAATTTTATGTTTTGCTGACGTTCATCCTGGCACGAATGTGGGTTAATGAAAAACTTGATGCACAGTTGCGTTATATAATAGTTTGTTAGCGAGAGGTTGCCATATATAGTGCTGAGAGGTCGCTGGCGTTATATTAGTGTGGTAAATGTGCATGCACCAAGTGAGGAAAAATGTGATGAGGCAGAAGATACTTTTTATGAGGAATTAGAGCAGGTATTCGATCAATTCCCAAAATATCATATAAAAATGTTACTAGGAGATTTTAACGCAAAGGTGGGGAGAGAGAATATTTTCAAGGCAACAATTGGACAGGAGAGTCTCCATCAGGATAGTAATGATAATGGGGTTAGACTAGTTAATTTCGCCACATCACAAAATCTGGTGGTTAAGAGCACGATGTTCCCTCACCGGAACATTCATAAATACACCTGGACCTCCCCTGATGGTAAGACTCACAACCAGATTGACCACGTATTGATAGAT
>Ga0123352_10008320_pt1 | contig 16145 bp, 7 predicted proteins | sample TergutLab28metaG_FD_89700 | JGI IMG/M metagenome (GOLD analysis project Ga0123352, IMG submission 89700) | Labiotermes labralis P1 segment gut microbial communities from Petit-Saut dam, French Guiana - Lab288 P1 | ecosystem: Host-associated > Arthropoda: Insects > Digestive system > Gut ... | reverse complement strand
TTAGCAAGGAAAATATAGCTCCCTGATGATGGTCTTAGGACCGAAACATGTCGCAGCAGTTTTAGTGTTTTAATGTGTAACTTTTATATAAGTGCATTGGTTGGTGTATTCATTGAGTAACAAGTATCTCATTACCGTTTAACGGAGACTTTTTCACTATTCATATGTCCTTGTCCTCCTGTTTCCCTCTCTCTCTCTCCCTCTCTCTCTCTCTCTCTCTCTCTCTCTTGTCTAGACCCAGATATCCTTCTCAGCGCTGTTCTAAAAATTTCGATCCCATAGAATGCATTGTCATGCGTGCATTATAAAGTGTACACCGCGTTGTCATTTTTAATCCCCACTGAAAATCTGTAATCCATCAAATTAGCACATTGTGAGGCATAAACTCTTCCATAATGTAGGTCGGCTTTCGACAGTCGCTTTTGTATTGGCTGATAGGCAACAACGTATATTCGCCATCGTTATGAGACAGTACTGCATCAGGATAATCCGGAATACAAAGTTCTGGACACAATAGAATTGACATTCGTGTCACAGAGTAACACGTATTCCGTTGAGACACATGTGTCGTGCACACATTTCGGACACGCGATCATTCAGGAAATAAACGACTACTTTTTTTCCCCCAATTAAAGCGTCTGAGTTTTGCTAGACAGAAGTTGCTTATTTTCTTACAGCAGCGGTTAAACTTTTTCGCTGGCCTACCATTAAATTAAATTTAATGTAACATTTTCATTGTAACGCCGGTGTATTTTTGTGTTCTTAAGTAAGCAAGCTTAAATATGAAAGACTGGCCGAGTTATGTTACGTTGTTAATAGTGCTGCTTGTTGGCAAATGTACGTGTTTTTTAGATTTTTATCCTTTTTTGTATTTCGATTTCTTATTAAGGCCGTTGAGCCTTCTGTGCTGGTACATGTGGCTAATTGGTTGGACAGGAGGGCCCATTTGCACAGGTATTGACCTGATAATGTTGAGGATAATCATAGTAACAGCTGATTACACCGAATACGAACTTTCACAGTACGTTGTTCGTTCCGTGCACTGTCGGTAAACAGTTCACAGCATGCAGCCAAAAAAAAAGTGTCCTTCATTATGTACTTATATTATATATCACACTGAGTATTCCTACACGTTTCAATCAACAAGGTATCATCATCGGGGAGCCAGTATCAAATATTGCATAAAAAATAAATAAGTTGTATTTCTTTACATAATTAACGTGGTGTAATAGAGTGAAGCAGTAAAATGTAGACAATTCCGTGTGGACAATCTGCATAAGTGAATTGGAATCTTGATATACAGTATCTGAGAGGCAGCTTACGTACTTAACGTACTTCGTGTATCAATCTTCGTTAAGTACGAAAGCTGCCTCTCAGATACTGTATGTTAATATTGCAGCTTACTTATGTACACAACTATTCTACATAGAACTCTCTACATTTTACTGCTTGACTATTTTACACCATGTTATTTATGTATAAAAATAGCTAATTTAGTTTTATTCAATAATATGTGACACTTTATGCCTGACGGTTATCGCTTGTGGATTGAAACATGTAGGAATGCTCAGTGTCATATTATAATGTAAATATCTAAGGAAGAACAATGTGCATTATCTTGGTTGAATGTTGTGAACGAATTTTCCCCTTATACTATCTTCCTTATTTCTAGGTATTTCATCATTGGCACTTTATTTTCGACGCTGAAATTACACTTGCTGTGCCCCAAGCGAATGTCACTCAGTAGTTGCTTTAGTAATATAAATAATTTCTACAATATTTTTTCTCTTTGTGGCACATTTCAGTTTTTTACGATAGTGCACGTCAGTATTCTTCTGCATGATTTGTTATTCATGCATTAATCAATATGTACTATTAATGTCACAGAAATGCACATAAGTCTACTAAAATTAGTTTTATACTTGCAATGTACTGCTACATGTGACGGCTAACCATGTGGCCATCATCGGGGATATAAAATACAAAGGATAGTTGTGTTTAAAAAATGTAATGAAATTACAATAATATAAAAATGTCGGAACCAATAAACACGTGTAATTACAGTCATATGAACCGATATTTTGAAGGTACATAAATACAAGTTATTGCGTAGGAATGTGTTGACGTTTGATGGGTGGTGTATGTGGAAGGTTATGATTATTAATAGTGTACGTCAGCACAACTGTTTTTATTACACAAGGTAATTACATAGGCTACATGTTTCGACTATTGATCAATCATCTTCAGGCCTATTATTTACAGGTTAAGTCACAGGATGCTGTGCACACATTGGGATCCCAGTGTGTTTACATCAGTGAAATACTTGAGCCAGATCATCTGTCTAGGAAAGTAAACGTGCAAAATGTGTAACTGAATTTTCGTTATTACACCGTGCATGTTGTCAAGTCACTCAATTGTTTTTTATTTACCAACCACTGCACTTCTGTGTTTCGTGGCGTGATACAGTATCACGCCACGAAACCCAGAACGCACATCCATAACAGGGCACTCTTGGGAACACAACACAACACGGCATGCTGTCACAAAACCAACTGGAATAGTGAAATTAATATGACTTTTAATAGTGTAACTTTAGCAAGGACGATATAGCTCCCTGATGATGGTCCTAGGACCGAAACATGTCGGAGCATTTTTTATGTTTTAATGTTTTAAGGTGTAAATTTTATAAATTTATATAAGTGCAGTGGTTGGTAAAAAAAATAATTGAGTGTAACTGAATATTTAAAATACATTTAAGATTAAAAAAATAGTGTATTGGCGTTTACCAGTTAAAAACGGGTTAACGGGACCTGTTTTTAACTGGTAAACGCCAACACACTGGGATCCCAATATGTGCACAGCATCCTGTGACTTAACCCGTAAAGAATAGGCCTGAAGATGGCTGTTCAATAGTCGAAACATGTAGTCTATGTAATTACCTTGTGTAATAAAAACAGTTGTGCTGACTTACACTATTAATATCATAATACGTATCCAAGCACCTCGTGATGCCTCCATTCAAGTAGATAGAAGTGTTCAGTCAGCAATTCACCATCGGAGAGGAAATGTCGTATTGTGGATTGTGCGCTAAACCTCACTGCACTTTATGATACCACGTACTTTGGTGAGTTGTTGCCGCTGTTTCGGATGAACCTGCTGAATGTATGATCAGGAGGATCTTGGAAAACTAAAGACGGAGGCGACATTTTTCACCAATATGTTGGCAACCACCTACCGAACTGTACGGTTTTATAACCAACAAAAAGCAACAAGCTCCCTCTCACGATTCCTTATTCATCTGATGCCACATCTCACGATGTTGGTATCACTGTCCGTTTGTGTTATCTCGGTGTAATAAACGCCGAGTTTAAATACGAAGCATAATTGATGTAGTAATGACTGCGGCGCTAGGCGAGATGGAGCAGCCATGGTCTGTCTGTAAGTGTGAACTGCTTGGACGGAATTCTTCTGGGAGGAGCGAAGGAAACACAAAAATCAAGATAGTCGTCCGTTGATGGAATTTGAAGCGGTGCTTCTAGAATTCTGAAGGAGAAATCGAGCGGCCGAGTGCAGCAAAATGTGATCCGACTAGCAGAATCAGGGACGTTCACATTCAAACCTTTGTCGGGAATATCAGATATCCTCCTTGAGTTCTTTCTGTGAATCCTGTACGTTGTAATTGAATGATATTTCATATAAGTCCCTCTTCGCATCCCTTAATTTATCGTCATCCTATAGCTTCGTATTGTCTGTTTGTTTGTTTGTTTGTTTTTGGCGCAACAGCCCACAGTGGGCCAGAGCCTCCTCATTCACAAGGTTTCTTGATCACACACGACGACGCACCACAGTCGGCAGGACTCCTCTGGGCGAGTTATTAGCTCGTCGCAGAAACCTCTACCTGTTAACACACAACACTCACAACTGACAGACACCCATGCCGCCGGTGGGATTCGAACCCACAGTCTCAGCAGGCGAGCGGCCACTGGCATAGCTTCGTATTAGTTACCACAAATTTTACATTAGTAATGCACCGTCTTAAAGTAAGGCAATGAAGTAATAAAATGAACATGAAGTTTGCGAGTGTGTATCTCAAAAGTTCATTAGGTCTATTCTAAGCGTGTAAACTAGCCCCCAAATTTATAAAATAACTCTCTGATCCAAAAACTACCGGTTGCACTCTTGTGCCACGCTCTCTGACAAAACACAGTGCATAAATAACCGTAATGGCAGTAGCTACACCTGCAGTATTGCGCACTGCCAGCGTCTAGCTGTCTTCCTTCAAACTTAGCGTTTCATGTTCGTCTTGGAACGAAAAGAGAAATGGGTAGGAACATACAAAATTTTTGTTTTGAAATTTGAAGGGGCGAGATGACTTGAAAACTTGCTTATTTGCGGAAGACTTGTTTTAAGGTGTATCTTTAACAAATGTGATGCTAGTATACTGCTGTTTATGCTGAGTATTGAGATGAGTGGAGGGAATTGTGACTCTATAATGAATTGTCGGTTTCCCTAAAACGAAAATTTTTCGAGTATCGGAATGTTTTTAGGCCCTCTCTGGCGACAGTTGTGTTTTGTGCATTGCAGGTAAAACTGTTTGTTGGTAATGCTAGCAAACAGTGTAAATATTACAGAGAGACCATTATACAGAAAAATGTTTTATTTTGTAACGCTAATAAATGCTACAGATATCGGATTGCGCACGGATATCAACAGCTTTTGTTACGTGACCTGTGCAACACGTCTGAAATTGTTTCAAACGAATCGATTCACAATGTATATGCAATCAGCCATTTCAGTTAAACTTGATAAACTTGATTTGACCTCCGTGTACTCCTCTTGTTGGGGTTTTTCAGAACTGAAGAGACACTTGCCTGATATATTTCAGTGCACAGCTTCAGAAAAATGTGTAAGAATGTCCATTTTGTGAGTAGTGAGACATGAAAATGGACTAACAGTATCTTCTAATTGTATTTTCCTCGTATACATTGCATGCAATAACTTAAAATTTAATTTTTTGCAATTTTTTAGATAGATGAATTTGAATTGAAAAAAAACCTGAAGTATGGAGGCTTCAGTTGTACATGTCAGTCTTATGCTGTAAGGATAAGCAATCCCTGCTTGCAATAAGAAAATCTCTTTCCATTTCTTTATTTCCGTGGACTATAACTTGTCAAGTCTGTGTTCTGTCACCTGTCTAATTGTCGAGCCCGGTACCTTGCGAACATCGCCGACAGCATGATGCTATCTTGTAACTCGCTATTGATCCACAGCAGTGCACAGTAAGTGGCCCAGTCGCTTGCTGCTTCACTCGCCTTCCTTTAAATGGCGAAACTGATGTGAATAACAAAAAATGTTTACTTCATGCCCCCCAAAAAAACCAGCGTATCTTTACCAAGTGGATTCAAGTGATGGTTATTTAGAAAATTTATCATTGTTTATTCTAAGAAACAATTTATCTTATTTCCAACCCCTCCTTCAGTGAATCTTGCCGTTCCTTGGTATGATATGCGATTTTGTTTCATTCTCTACCCTGGTGATGGAGGCAAGATGTTCCTTTGAAACCAGACGACACGGCGTCATATCTCACCGGACAGTAATCTCCATGGTCTTACCAAGAGGATCTGCTTAATGTATGGCAACGCGGATGGTCTGTGCATTTATTTAAACGGATCTTAAATGAATGCAAGCTCTGAATATGTAGCCTGAATTTTTGTGGCTCAAGGTAAATCCAGCGGCGACATGTTAACGGTATTCGATAAAGCTGTCCGCTTCCAGAAAAACTGGATAATTTGTTGATTATATTTGATAACTGTCGATTGAATACTACCCTGTCAGAGACTTTATTTCACGAAGTTCACCATTTTGTTGCGCCCCAGACGATGTAAGAAACCCCTGCGTTTTCTTCCTTTTTTGGCAAACTTTAAACAACAGCAACAACAACAACAACAACAACGATATTTTGTGAGACACTATACAAACAGACGCCAAGCAGGGAGTGTAAACAGAAATCAGCGCTGTTTTTCCTGTCTAGCCCTATCGCTATTGCCATCGCTCATCGCGGTAATTAAGCCCCTTGTTGTGTCTCGGGGCACGTACACAAACTAAACCGAACTGGAGCAGAACACACAGGTTCAGGGATCTGAACAGCAGCTGTAGAGGAATGTCACGGAAAGGACATTCGTCTTGTCAAGGGTGATTTGAGTCCTGTGGTCTATCAGTTGCTGAATAGACCTTAGCGCGATATGACGTCGCATTCTGAACTGAATGTCCTATAGGACCTATTGTAGAACAGACGGGAGGGTTCGGTCGAATACGAAATGAGGCGACAGTACTATATTTTTGAAGTGAATTTGCCTAGATGGCATGAGTAAAATTATGAAAATGCACGTTCAGTGTTCGGTCACCGGATCTAAAATCAAACTTAGGATCTTCTGAATTCGAAACAGGAGTCCCAACACTGCACCACGACGTTAGTTCATTTTAAAACATTCTTCCATATATTGACTGGGGCTTGTGAAGGGGAACACAAATACAGTGTTTCAATACCGCTGGACCCTTGTCGGTATTCAAGCCGCATTTGTCCTCATCAGACGCCAATTATGAGGCGCGAAGTTCGGTACGACTCTTACGACAGGGGTGCATATTTCTAGGCTCAACCTTCCAAAATGTGGGAGATAATCAGTAGGATAAGCCTTCTGATCTTAGAGATATGCAGCGGTACACAGTATGTTGGTGATCTGGAGTATTTGACAAAAGAGATATTGGAGTGCATGAGATAAGGAAGTGTTCTAGTTTGTTGGAGAACAAAGGCAATGTGGAATGAACAGATTATTCTTTTTTATGTTTATTGGACCGTGCAGTATTGTAATAGTTGAAGAATAAGAGACCAACTTGATGTTACTTGCTATTTTATTTCACTTCTTATGTGCTCAACATGTTTCGGGCATTAATATATCCATCATCAGGAGCTTGCGACTGTGCTGTTGAATTACCACATCGGTCGTTTTGTTCTCGGTTCGTTGTGTGTTGGAGATTTAAGATTTGGTGTGGCTGGGTTTGAGTGGTGTCCATGTTCGAAACGAGAACAAAACTACCGATGTGGTAATTCAACAGCACAGTCGCAAGCTCCTGATTATGTATATATTAATGTCCGAAACATGTTGAGCACATAAGAAGTGAAATAAAATAGCGAGTGACATCAAGTTGGCCTTTTATTCTTCAAAGATTATTCTTTGTATGCTGAATTTTTGTTTGTTTGTCTGTACACTACTGGACTCTCGATAATTCTTGAATAACTGACCTACTAAGCATAATGTTCGCAGTTTGAATGATAAGATCCCACGTGTCATATCCTTGAGAGTATAGAAGAAGAAATTGAAATCAAGGCAGTGAAGATATGAAGTAGCTCTGTAAACTGGAAAATGTTCTTGTCCTACTTTTAGTACAATTTATTCATTTTTACGTCAAAGCTAATCGCCTGTAACCTGAGCCCAAATGAATGTGCTTTTATCCGGCTATTTGATTATCTAAGAATTACAAAAGCAAGATTTGAGACCGCCTTGCGGGGTGTGTGTGTGTGTGTGTGGGGGGGGGGACTGCATTTAAACATTTGAATCAGCTAATACATTTTCAAGTAAAGTGGCCTGAATATAATGCGTTGAACGAGACCCAACACCTTACTTTCAATTCCCTGCCATCGTAATGACAACATGGCAAGCGCGCGAACTTCTAAGGCGGCAGGAACACTAGCGCCCCTTACGTTAACATCGTGAAATGATAGGTATTGAGCAGGCATAGAAAATATTAATTTTTTTGTTCGTAATATTTTTGTGATATGTAAAACAAAACGTGACTGCGCGAACATTTGTTGTAGCTTTCGATTTGATGGCGATAACCAACGAATCATAGGAGCCAGGAATGTAGAATTCGGTAGTAGATCGTAACACACACACACTGCGTACGGTACATGGTTTGTAAGTGAGAACGTAAAATAAAACGGCCATACTAAACTTTGATGTTGTGTTCGACACATTGAATGCAACAGTAAACAGGGTCTTCATAAATGTAATATATATATATATATATATATATGGGAATAGGCCGAATGTCCGTAGATGTTTAGGATTATGAATGTTGGCAGTAGGATCTTCGGTCCATAAAAAAACAAACCATCAAACACAACATTAGTATATGCGTTTATTGAATAAAACTGCTGGTATTACCGCGACATGTTTCGACTATCTGGCAGGTAATAAAGGTAAAATTAACAGTGTATATGAATGTGTGTATGTCGCCTCTGAACGGTTATAATAAGAAAATCCGACTCTTGTCAGGTTTTCTTATTATAACCGTTCATAGTTTACTCCAGCCTTGCTGTCTCCTGACATGAAAACAGCTGTATCCTTCCTAGAAGTTACTGCAGATGATCCGACAGTTACGTGAAGCAGCAGTTGTTTACTCCTTCACCTTCTAATCTGACTGTTTACGTTTTTGTACTTCACTTTCACAGGGCTCTGCTGCTTACAGTTTTATTAAATTTGTGGAGTATGCACTCAGGATTTAGCGTCGCCGCCATGTTTGTAACTGGTGATCTTACTGTTTGTATTGCAGACACCGTAGAGTGCGAGAGAGAGAGAGAGACGGTGAGTGAACCGCTGATTTTAGGCGCTTTCGCAGAATTGCGAAAAGAGACTATTAGCTTCATCATTTCTGTCTGTACGGCCGTTCGTTCGCATGGAACAACTCGGCTCCCACCGAACGAATATTCATGAAATTTGGTATCTGAGTATTTTTCGAAACTCTGTTCAGAAATTTATCTCAGTATGTAACCAACTTGATGCACAAAATTTGTTTCACAGTAAGTTTTATTTCATGCCTCTACATGTTTCGAGCACATGTGCTCATCATCAGGAGGTCAAAATTGCATTACACCTATAGGTGTGATGATACCAGAGGCCGTGTAATGCAATTTTGACCTCCTGATGATGAGCACATGTGCTCGAAACATGTAGAGGCATGAAATAAAACTTACTGTGAAACAAAATTTTGTGCATCAAACTGGTTACATACTGAGATAAATATACTGAGATGCACGGTCAGGAAAACGTCAAAATCTGTCTATAAAGTTCAAATTTCATTAATATCGGACACGCATAACGGGTACTTTACATGAAGACCAACATACACATCTAATTATAGTTCTTAGTTCTTCCCAGATTGAGAAATATTGCGGACAAAAACACACACATTTTATATTCAATAACTTTTTTTTTAATTTGGAAAAATAATGTGAAGCCGGACAGGCAAGAGGTGACAATATAATGCTGCGCATGCGCTTTGCATGCTGGATACCTAAGGCTACAAACACACACTCACAATATGTGACGCGTATTGCTTTTGCACAGCAGCAATGGTTGCGTGAACTCGCCTCATTGTTGCGTTACACGTACATTTCCTACCTTCTAATACCTGTGAACATTAGCCTGCGTACAGACGGAATGTTTCAGCCAACAAAATGCCAAGCTAGGGATTGAAGTACTGGGATTCGATTTCCTGCAATGACGGTGTTATTCTCTTTACCTTCATGTCCAACCCGTCAGTACAGCCGGTTTGCTTTGAGCCACCCTCCTGTCTAATGGATACTGGGAAATCTGTCCCCAAGAGTAAAGCGTCGATGCAAAATTCGTAGCCTTACCGTCGCCAAATCCCAACATTAAGAATGCACGCGTTTCTGCCGTCATTTGTTATACTTGCACATCTTCTTGATACGGTGCGGTGCGTATCAACAGCATAGCTTTTATTGTTGTCCACAAATTCACAAAAAATTGAAGTGCAGTATTTTTTGTTAAAGCCTTTAACACTTTACATATATTCGGTCTTTTATTTGTCCAACTAATGCACACAAATTATTATAAAATTGTTAAACAGTTAAAATCATCTAAAATTATAACAGTTGCTCCAACATGTTTCGGTTTACATAAACCATCATCAGGGAGCTCTCTGCCTCTGCCTCGCTAAAGTTACAATGTTGACTTCGGTTACATATATCGTTATTTGAATTTATCGGTATTGTGGCTGCATGCAGCTAGCTTTTACACAAAAAATTATGCATGTTTTTCATAAGTTATTTTTCTAATGTAACTACATTTTTCTCTGTTTGTTACGAACTGGAGACAAGGGATTTTCACCTCTCCAAAACGTCCCGACCTGCTTTAGGGCCCACCAAGCTACTTTAGCGATGAGTACCGGGATTCTTTCCCTCAGGTGTAAAGTGGTCGGGGATGAAGTTACCACTCACTTCCATCTAGCACTGATGTTAAGAATAAGTGGAGCTATACTTCCACTTCCCTTATACAATTACATGGTGTAGACACTGATAAGATTTATGTACAAACAGTTATTGGTATTCTTTAAATCTGTCGACCCAACATGTTGGGCCTCCGGTATGAATACAAAAGACCGAAGTCGTGCTGGCTGTACCGTAACTTCCTCATCTCTCGTGTGCTTTTAACTCCTGACATGTATTGGCTATATTTCCTTCTATAAAATCCCACACTCTGAGAACACTTCTCTCCATTTGGCCTTTTTATATCTACGCTCTTACAGGTTCATTCGCCAGGATTGCATTTCCACTATTGCACCTGTTCTAAATCAGCCCTTGGTGAGTCAACGTGTGGCTCATCTCTCAGCCCCAAGAAAGACAAACTAGTAATGCCCTAAAAAGCAGGCGAATTTGGAACCAAAAAGCGAAATGTTTGCTGTCGAAACGGAGAAAAGATGTTCATAATTATTGCACCTTGGGAACAGAAGATTCGAAAGAGAGTATTGTGGGGCTTTGGTTCAGTTTAATTCGTATGCTGCATGTAACATACGGATTAAGTTCTATGAATAGTCCCGAACGGTGGTATCATTTTCCGATGTTCTGCGTAGCTTTCCTCGGCGCTTGCAAGCGTATGTCATAGTAATTCTGTAAAAGAGGCTGTGACTTCCACACCCCCTCCCCCACCAACACGTTTTCCCTCATTCATAATTACACTGATGTACCCCTCTGAGTCAGTGGCGTACCGAGGGGGGGTTTGGGGTGTTCAAACCCCCCCCCTCGAAATTCCGAAGGCCCTCCAAAATCATGCTAAACTCAACCTGATTGTGAAAACTGTTATACATTGCTGAATTTAGGACGCCAACACTCCATGATGTTCGGAAAGAAGGCAGTAAAATTCTAAAACTACCTAGGTTCACAATTGTTTTACATTAGCAATGACAAATAAATTGGTTGTCATCATAAATAGTCTTCAAGTACCAAAAATTAAGAAACTTTTACTATATGAAATGAAATTTCTTTTACCAAATTACAGCTGCTTCCAGAACCCTTGACTAGGGAGTAGGGGGCTACCGCCCCCAGACCGCCGTTCTCTGTCCTCTGTCCTCAACTGAATTTATTGAACACCCCCTCCCCCCGAACAAAATTCCTGGGTACGCCACTGCTCTGAATGATACATAAGCAACAGTGAAATTGTTCAGAGTTGTGATCGTGGTCCTCACTTTCTTGTTACAAAATAGTGATGCTTCGTTTTTGGGACATCCGCTTTATTAATTTCGTACTAACTCATCGATTAGCAGTTGTCTCTGGCATGCAGTGGAAAGTAAGGTAAAGGTAAATCAGTCTCATTACAGGCGCGAGGTGACCAGAGGTTTCCAGGAAGTTAAGGTTCCCAGATTACGTCACAATGGCCCACCGGCCACTTTTACCCCCAGGAAATACTCCTGGTACTCATTTCTGTTAGAGGCTGAGTCGACCCCAGGGCCATAATGCGATCGGAAGGATTATTTCAATAAAAAATTCCAATCTGGAATCGAACCAGTGACCTTCCGATGTGTAGCGCAGCACCTTAACCACTGTGCTACCGCGGTCCCAATGCAATGGACAGTTTAGACAATAATTTTCGGTAACACATCACTTTGCAACAGCCTCGTTTGCGACCTCAATAAAATGAAAAAGACCGGGGCCCCTTACAAGCATTTCGTGAAGGGGAAGGGGGGAAGACACGTTTAAGAATCGGATATAATTAAAGAAAGGGAGTGAGGGATAAAACAAGGACTTTCATTCGTTACGATCGTGGTGGACCGGCCTTTGCAGATTGTCATACATCAGTGTCAGCTTGACACCCCGCGGTTGTCGTCTAACGATTGTAAAGAGCTGGATGACACTTCTAATATAGCTGTGCTGCATGACAGAAACATTCAGATGAACGTGTCACCAGGCTAAGTGGCTTACAAACCAATGTTTCTTAGAAACATTTTCGCCCTTTGACGCTCTGGACTGGCCGGTGCGAGCAATATCCTATGTCGAGTATTTAATTGAATTCCATCCAATGACCTAACGTGCTGCTGGACACATCTAAATCAGGGCACGAAAATTGTCTGCTGTCAGCCACAATTCGAGGAACTTCAGAAAGTGATGTAGAAAATTGCGGTCACTTTCGATTATGTCTAGACGCCATTTGAGGTCTTCACACTACCTTCGCTTCTGAATGATTGCACCAGATGTACGGATAATTGCGTATTTGATTCTGCAAAGCTGTTAAGCAGTGAGCATGTACGATCAGTGTATTAAAGTTACAGAATTTCCAGAGTCTCCTGTGGACAACCAAAGACGCTAAACACATGTCATTTTCATATGTCGCTAATACTTATTTATTTACATCAATTAACTTCACTTCACGCCAACCTCGCTGTTATCCACATCCGTTATGTATTTATTATGAACTCCACTAAACCGTAACAAATTCTATTGCCTAAACGACCCACGAACCGTAAATGACTGTCGTGACAAACAACCGATAATAAGTTTGACATCCCAACAAAAGAGCACGTGTACGTTCGAGACGGGTGCAATTTGTATTACATTTCAGTGCAGTGGTGTCCAACTGCGATATCTCAAAACTAAATACACCCCGGTCCTTGCTCATTCTAGTGCCCAATGCCCATATTTCACTTCCAGATATCACGTTCTTCAAAGTTCTTCCTCTTACCAATAAATTGGAGGATATTTATTAAACCTGGAGACAGAACAGGACGAATGACGCGAAAGCCTTGGTGATAATGATGATTTTGGACCTTTATAAATTGTTCAGGTTCCAAAATGTAATTATGTCAGAACGCTTTTGTTGCTGTACCTGCCCAGTTCCTTGTAGCAATTCCAAGTTCTTATGAATACCTATGATATTACTTCGACATTTTTTGATCTACCTTCACTGTGCCTGCCTTCCGTAAGCCGGGTAGTCGCACAATAAAAGGGTGGATCCCGTCAACCTTCTCCCCCCCCCCCCCCCAAGCATAACCATAAAGAATAATTCTGTGTTTTTTAAGCCTATCCTTTGTCGGTATTACATTTTCAAAATTAAAATAAAACTCAATTAAGCAATTATTCCAAAGACTTCTTGTAAATACTTTAACTCCACGTATGATATTCGACATCGGGAGGATAACTTCCAGGAACAAGCCTGAAGCTGCATGGTTTAAAGTCGCCATGTGACACTACTTGCCGTGATGAGTGGGGTTCATGCACCACAGCATGGCGCGTTCTCATGTTGCGGATGGAGGAACGGCTTCCAATATGAAGGATAGTTGCGAATATCGTGAATAAGCAGTCGCGGACAGCCTACAAGGGGTGGTCCTCCAGCTTGGGTGTTGGGTCGGGGCCAACTACTCCTCACCGTAAAAACGTATCGTGTTACGAAATGGTCACAAAGAAATCCACGGACTTGGACTGATACTTTGGTATGAACCTGAGGGAAAGAGACCGCTTGGAAGACATAGGCGTAGATGGAAGCGTAATATTAAGGTGGATCTTCAGGAAGTGGGATATGGTGGCATTGATTGGATCGAGCTGGCTCAGAACAGGGAAATGTGGCGGGCACTTTTGAATGCGTAACAAACCTTCGGGTTCCACTAAATGCGGGGAATTTCTTGACTAGCTGAGAACCGGTTAGCTTCTCAAGGATGACTGCTGCATGGAGTAAGGAAGTAAGTAAGTAAGTGACACTGCTTGTCTCCTCTGTTGCACTGCTTGCCACGCCTCAGTACATATTTGCCATGCCGCACCCGAGGAGATACTAACTTACGTTGAAAACTTTTGCTTGTTACTGGGCAAAATGTCCGCTGTTTACTTATTACGTATGTTGTTTAATTTTTTTCCTGACCTAAAAATAAATGTTGGCACGATTTTTTTAAGGACCTCCATCTGCATTATTCCGATTTAGGGCGGGAACCTTCCTCACGCGCTTGTACTTTGTATAAGACCTGTAACCGTTATCAGAAACAAGGTTAGCCTGTCCAGGGACGAAAGGAAGCAAAAAACAGACACATCTGAACCATCAGAAACATACAGAGGAATACGGGGTTGCGGAGGCGTTTTAGTGTATATATTGTAGTGAAATGTTTGGGGCGATATGGGAACATCTTGACATTTATGTTGCATACGTGGGTTGTGGGCTCGTCAACATCGACGGCTATACGCGCCCATTTGAAATTGATTCAAGCGTCAGCAAAAGGGGGAAGGACTCAAATAAGCAGAAGAGTATGATTTCTGTGAAGGTCCAAAAGAGTGTTTTATGGTATAAGAACCAGTATTCATGGCAGAAAACTTCGGTTCCACACTGAGGACCCACAAATATTAGGCGCTTTCCTATAAAATTTAGTCGCCCTGGCGACCTGGCAACCGGGATTTTGTGCAGCCCTTGGGGTAGACCATCTTTCCCTATATGACTGTAATAAAGGCCTAAAAACAATTAGTCTAGAACATCAAATACACTAAACTACATATAGTCAGTCTGTAAATGATCTTAGCGAGTTTAATCTTGTATTATTTAGAGCACGTATGTGGTGCTGCTGAAAAGAAAGATCACCTTACGGAGCTTAAATTTAGTGCATAGTGTTCAGCCCACTATACTCGTACATTCTGACCGCCACGTAAAGATGCATTTTTCGTTGTCGCAAAATGACGTCTGAGCCATGAAAGGCATTTTATGTTAGCTGTCGTGAAACCCAATCCGCTTCTTCAGTAGAACGACAGTATCGGCTTACTGAAGGAACTACCAAACAACCCATTCATTCGTTGTGTATATACAGGGTTATTCATAAGTCCCTCCGGGATTTCCGAAATCGACTGCGCAACAACCAAGACAGACACGGTAGATAGGAGCGTATCAATAGGTAGAGAATCTCTCCAAGTTTTTTTTTTGTACTAGGGGCCTTGACGTACTTGCAGGTTCCACCGCTAGGGCGTAGTCGTGACGAAAAATGGCGTTCATAGTGAATAAGAAAGCGTTCTGTGTCTTGGAATTTGCCAAAACTGAGTCAATTGTGACGGTGCAACGGACGTTTCAGATCATGTACCACAGAGAACCACCTACAGACAAAACAATTCGTGAATGGTACATGAAATTCCAGCAGAGTGGCTGCCTGTGCGCTGCGAAACGGACAGGCCGTCCGGGCCCATCGGCTGAGACTGTCGAGTGTGTGCGAGAAACGTTTGTCAAGAGCCCTCAGAAGTCAAAAACTCGCGCGAGCCGGGAATTGCAGATGTCTCAGTCAAGTGTTTGGCGCATTCTGCGCAAACGTCTTCGCGTAAAAGGATATCGGGTGCAGCTTTTGCAGGCTGTGAATCCCCAGGATCACAACCTTCGTTCACGCTTCTGCTTGGATTTCCAACAGCGGGTACGGGAAGACGGGTTTGCTGAGAAGCTGGTTTTCAGTGATGAGGCGACGTTTCATGTGTGTGGTAAGGTAAATCGTCACAACGTACGCATTTGGGGCACAAAAAATCCTCATGCAATGATTGAATACGTCCGTGATTCACCTAAAGTGAATGTGTTTTGTGCCGTTTCCTCTTGCAAAGTCTACGGACCATTTTTCTTTGCGGAGCCAACTGTTACCGGTATTAACTACCTGGACATGCTGCGACTGTGGCTAATGCCACAATTACAGGATGATATTGTGGACTTCATTTTTCAACAAGACGGAGCCCCGCCACACTACCATTTGGACGTCCGTGCTTACCTCAATGCTAATCTTCCCGGTCGCTGGATTGGGCGCGCTTCTCACAATGACTCTCCTCTTCTTCCCTGGCCTCCACGGTCACCTGA
>Ga0123352_10008319_pt1 | contig 16145 bp, 11 predicted proteins | sample TergutLab28metaG_FD_89700 | JGI IMG/M metagenome (GOLD analysis project Ga0123352, IMG submission 89700) | Labiotermes labralis P1 segment gut microbial communities from Petit-Saut dam, French Guiana - Lab288 P1 | ecosystem: Host-associated > Arthropoda: Insects > Digestive system > Gut ... | reverse complement strand
GTTGGGTGGTGGGGTAAAAGACACCATGTTTTAAAAAATTAAAATTTTGTAGCGTGTTTGGCAGGGCGGCGCGATTGGGGGGTTTGGGGGGGGGGGGGAGGTTCATATTATGCACATGTCACGAAATATTATTAGGTCCATAAAGTGAAAGCGAATAGATGGACGAGTCATGTTGCACGCATGTGGAATAAAATGCATTAAGGGCTTTGGTAGGGAAACATGAAGAAGAGAGACCTCTTGAAGACGTAGGCGTAAATGGAAGATAATACTAAATATTAATCTTGAAGAAATATGATGAAAAAGACGTGGAACTTATTCATCTGAATGAGGACAGAGAGATGCGTCAGCTGTTGTGGACACGCTAATGAAACTCTGGTTCCATAGAGTGTGATTAAATTCTTTACTAACTGAGGAAATATTAGCTTTTAAACAAGGACCATGCTCCTTGGAGTTATATAAGTAGCTAGAATTACGAACAGATAGGTAGGTAGGTAGGCAGGTAGATAGATGGATGGACGGACGGACGGACGGAAAGACAGATAGAGAGAGAGAGAGACAGGTTGGTGGATGGTTGAGTGGATGGGATGGCGGGTGAATTCGTTAGTGAGTTGGTTGGTTGGTTGTTTGGTTAGCTGGTTAATTGAGATACTGGAAATCAAACAGGTAATGCTTTCTGACTTGACGTCTTTTCCTAGACAAATAAGAGCGATTTCTGATTTCAGTAGACAGACCGAGAAGCAGGGAATTGCTCTTGAATGTAGCCGTCTGAAAGCTCGCAAGTCTCAAGGAAAGTATATAAGGAAGAGAAGCAGCTTTGATGTCAGTAATATCATTACATACGTACGGTTTATGTGGAGAAACCGTTAGGGTCAGATGGCGTGTGAGGTGCATAAAGGAACACGCGTAATTGGTTTGTGTCAAGAACATACAAGTGCAGCACAAAACACACCGGCGTCGTCACTTTCTGACGGTAAAATAACCGGCACATGTCCAGCGATGAAGTACTGGTTTTATGTTTGGTAGATATCTAGTGTGATTCTCGGAACGAATCGTCTGTTATTTTGACTCGTGATTTCCCTCAGTCCCTCCAGGCAATATAAGAATAATACCCGAATGAAGTAACAACCTTCTAACTACAACTGTTATGTGTTAACCCTCCTAACACTTAGACGCCAAGTGTGTAAGTTGTGAGAGTCGTAGAACGAATCAAGAACACGATAAGGAGTTACTAGTGCATGCAACAGTCGGAATTTGAGATATTTCTACAGCCGTAGGAATTTATAGACCAGAGATAATCAATTAGCGGTCCACAGGACAAATCGAGCTCGCGAAATGCTTTCCATAGCTCCATCTTTGGCCCTCCTTTCTTTTGCCCCACATTTGGTAGCCGTGATGTAAAAAATTAATGACTACTGACATTCTGACGGTGCATTAAAGTCATTAAAGCCTAGTAGTTACTATACACACCGCCAGGTTTCGCACTACAAACACTTTATTTTGACCACAAAGTGTCCTTGTGTTCCTTGTGGTTCTGACAATTAACAGTGATTATTTTTAGATGCAACATTAAATGACTGGTCTTCATAATAGGAAACTCCGTGTTCTCTGTGACCTACGAGCTGAATAGTATATATGTATGTATATATATATATATATAATATATACTACCCGTTTAAGGCCTAATATTTATTTTATATATCACTAATTGCAAAATATACAGCTCTACATTCTGTTCACACAGTGTATTTATTTGATAAAAAACAAGGATTATTTGAGAAAAAACAAGGAATGTTTCACTAGACAACACTAACTGTTTGGTTTTATAAACCAGAAGGATTGTGTTCATTGTAGAGTACGAGCTAAATTTCTAAATATAATTTAGGTTAATTTCATATTTAAGGGCTTAATATTAGTGTTCAGAGGTTGAACTCACCGTTCCTGCTCTGCTGTATCATTTCGAGACGTTTCTTCACTTCATTGAGCTTCCCTTATCAACATTCTGTGTGCCAGTAGCTGACCTCTGAACGGTTTTCACCCACTTTCCAATGCCGAATTATTTTTTAACACATCAGATTCTTATTTGACGTCGCAGTGCACATTGTTGTGCGGCACGATTGTTGCAGCGCGGACGGTTTAGTTGCAATGTCCGAAATAGGGGAGTGTCCAGAAAATTTCGGGGCTGCTTGTGTTCTCAGTTCGGCCCTACGCGTGCTGGTTCCTCGTCAGTGTTGCTACCCTTACTGTCCTAGCAAGTGATAATCGTGAGAAATATCTTAACAATTTTAGTAAACAAAATTGACGACAAGAAACCACTTTTTAGACACATATGAAGTGGTAGGATAATATTAAAATGTATCTTAAAGAAGTAGGTTGTGACTTTGTGAACCACACTTATTTTGATAATGGTAGAATCCATTAAGATCTTTGTAAGCAAGACTTGCACCTTGAGATATCAGCAGAGGTGGTAACCTTTCTCAGTGAGTGAGCAATTGCCAGCTTCTCATGTAGGACTGTATATGCAGTTGGAATGCTACATAACCTGTGTAAATCACGAAGTATTTCATTAGGCAATACCCTAAATTCCATGCTTCTTATGAAAGCTTGGGCTCAATATTATAGATGGCGTCCGTTTACCGTCCAATGTATAAGCGATTTACGTGAATGCAATTTTGCCAATTTTTTAAAAAGTCATTTCAAATTCGGAGATGTCAGTTTCTATTTTTCATTGTGATAAACATTTTTGGACTCCGTAATGTGTAGTGCGTAGGCAATAATAAAAGCTTACATAATGTAATCGACCCTTGTTCATGTATATTTTTAGAATAAGTTAGGCTGTGCTTCCTGTTAAAAATTTAAAACCAAAGATTGTTATTCGTACGCGAGGAAGTCTGTCTACGAACTATGGTATTTCGTGTAATGATGTCTTCCATGACTTTGCATTTTGTATCCAGTTAAGTGGTCATGTAATCAATTGAATCGCTTGTGAGTTAAAACTTAAGTGCTCGATAATGGCTTTCCCTTTTATTTGACGAACGTTGTGTGGGGTTGGCCTGTATTTGGTCACACAATGTACATTACTCACAGCAGTAAACATAAGAAACGTCAGAAAGAATTTTCAAGGCTGTGGATGTTCTGGATGAGGGTCTGGTGTGTTTTAGGCAGTGCGTTATCTTGTAGGGGGTATCAATGCTTCAGGGTGAACAACCCTTAGCGTCAAACTTAGTGTCATCACTTTCGTCCGAAATTTTGTCATCAACATACAAGACTGCACTGTGTCAGAGCCAACAAAACTACAACACAGACTTGCAACATTTTATCCTAAGTGGGCAGCTTGTTCAATTCTGAGTCTTATCACATCAAAGGGCATTTAATGCTTAATTTTTTGGAGATCGGTTTTTAATTTTTAAAGTAATTTTTAATCTCTGACCTTTAATAATTTTTGTTTTTAAGCATTCGTCAGATTTTAGTATGAATATAAGCTAAGGCACTGCGACACTGACAATTCAGTCACCACAAAAAACAAGCCTCATTGTGGTAGGCCGTAGCGAGACACGTAGCGGTGCATGATATACGGTATACAGAGTGGTGCACAAGCCCTTGACACGGCCGTTTTGTTATTGAACATCGGGTGCTATGTGACTTTTGCGCCAGCCTGCATGTTGATAGACAGTGGTGTAAAGTGACTGAAATGTTCTCTGGAAAATAAGACTCTTAGATCATTTCTGTTCTCAACGTGAAAATGGCTTTTTGAATTCGCCCGGCACACCAATTGTACATCTCTCCGGCCCACATTTACGTTTCTGAAAGAGCTGGCCGCTTTTTACGCAGTTCGGTATGAACATTATTTTATAATTCCTAGAGTCAGTGACAACAAATTGGCAGACGTGCTTCGTGCGGCGGAAGTGGCACTACCGATATTTATTTAGTGCTATGAAATGTACGTTAAGTCGAATAAATTTATGGTTTAAAGAATCCACGTTTAAACTTGAAGTCATTGGCAACAACGAAAGGTAATAAAATATTGTATTAATACAGTACATCTTTAGGCTAGAAGTATTTACAGTATGGAAGTAGGCTAAGTACTTTGAGCTCTACATTGCTTGTAGCAGCCTGACCTTCAACCACGGCACTGTGGGATGTGAAATGAATCCACTTAGCTTAGTATGGTTTCCAGTGACGTTTTAGCATTTGTTGTTCTATTGCGTTATTCAGCTAGTTACAATCATGTTCACAATTGACCCAAGCTGGTACCTATTTTCAGCCAGTTAAATCCAATCCTCATCCTTATTTGGACTAAGTTAAAGTCATTTTAATAATATCCCACATATGTGTCTTTTGTGACCATTGGTCTCTTCACTTCCCGGTCTCAGACTGTAACTTTTTATGCGTGTCTTCTCCTCCCCATTCATATCCTATGCTTTGTTTATATGTTCTTTCCCCTTATGATTAGCGAAATAATATTAATTCCTGGACAAATATGTGGCCATTTTGTCATTTTTATCATTCTCATTTTACGTTTTTGGTAGGTTCAGATTCCTTATTGTCACACTCTGTACCTACTGAATCATATTCTTGATTTTCTTTTTTCCATGGCGCAACAGACCCCAGTGGGCCAGGACCTCCTCATTATCGAGGCTTCACGATCACACTCAGGCACACCACACTCTGTTATACTCTTGTGGACGATTGAACGGCCCGATGTACAGACCTGTACCTGAAAATACACAATACTTACAAGGGACAGACATCCATGCTTCTGGTCGGATTCGAACCCGCAATCCCAGCAAGCAAGCAGCCGCAGACCCACATCTTAGCCGGCGCGTCCACTGAGATCGGCTCTTTTATTGACACTTTGCATAATTACAATATCATTAACGTAGGTAATTTGCGCTTCTTTGTGTATGATTTAGAACTTTATGAATGGAATGCCTTATGTTTCATTCCAGTTTATTTCATAAAATGTATTTCACGGCCAAGATCGTCACGTGACATCACTTGTGTTTTCCAACATCAGATTCTTGGTTTGGTCAAACGTTTCCTGGAATGGGAACAGCAGAATATATTGAAGCCGCGTCGGTACCCTAGAAGTTAATTACCGTGGAACATTAATTAGATGTAAAGTATGTGTACGAGTAAGCGATTTATTATGTTGTCCTCTTTTTTGTCTTTATAGTCTTTCTTTTCGCTAATGAGGTACCCTGAAGCCTGTCCAAGAGTTCCGCTTATCTCGGATGGTGTCATCGCGACGGAGCGCCCCCTTCTTGGCTAGTGACATTTTGTGTGAATTGGAGGCTCAGTGAAGTGACGAGCTATATTTGCACCTACTGAATTCTAGAGCCTTATTTGATAAAATCATTTTCATCCAAACGCACTTTCAAAAAGAAATAAATTATTAAATTTTGAGTTCAGTCGTGGGAAACATGTAATCAAACTCACTTCTTACGATTCCTCAAATCGGTTTTCCTGGATATTTATGTAGCACAAAGCTGCAGTTCTGTTTCAGAGCAAGGCTTAAAATACACATATTACCTTTAGTAAAATTATTAATTGTGTCTTTGGCACAGTTAGTAAATTTAACAAACTTATGCTTTATTTTTCCTTTCAGTTCTTTAAGTCTACTTCATACATAAAAACATTCAAACACATGTAATATTATTGGCGTGTTTTATAATGGCCTGTATCATTTATTCTCACGTGAGAGCTTAAGAAAATATATTGAAATGTTTGTTTTTCATTTCCACCTAAATAATGGTTATGTTGGACCAATAGGGAACAGGTTTACGTTTGGTCATCTTCACACAATAAAATGAGACACTTTATCGAGAGTTACAAATGTGACATCCCGCTAAGCTTAAGTATAGTACCGTCACTCGCAACAATCTTCGTACAATGAGCTGAAATTTTTTGAACTTTGATTTCATTTTTTGGAAGGTCATTCCTGGTATCTGGAGAGTTATGGAGCTGTCATTGCAGAATGCGTGGGTGCCTCATCGCTGGCGATTGGTGGTACATTTGCAATGAATTCTTCGTAGTTCCGGTCCAGTTCGTAGCCCTAAAGGACGTTAAATATTTATGCCAGAACTCAGAGATCTCTGTCGCTAGTACCCAACGTCAGTGGGCGGCCACTCTCTGAATTGGCCTGGATTGGATCCTAGGCCAATCCGAGTATTATTTGTGGTGGATAAAGTGACAATTCGACACGTTTTTCTACGAGTAATTCCGGTTTCCGCCGACCGCATTGGCAGAGTGGTCTAGCGCGAGGGTCTGTGGCCGCTCGCTCCCTGGTATTGCGGATTCGCATCCCGCCGGGGGTGTGGTTGTTTGTTGTGAATGTCGTGTGTTGTCAGGTAGAGGTCTCTGAGGCAGGCCGATCCCTCATCCAGAGAAGTCCTACCGTGTGTGTGTGTGTGTGTGTGTGTGTGTGTGTCATGGAGTGTGAACAGGTGCAACAATAACCTCTACACGTGCAGTGAGTAGGGAGGAGAGTCTGGACTAAAGAATTCCGGTTAACATCTCAGTATTATTCTACAAATGCTCCATAATGATTCATTAATCCATAACCGACGTTAAATGATCTTAGCAACTCTCAGAACCTCCTTCAACGCTCTGAATAAAATTATTATTTATCGCCGAGGATTTTCGCCCGTTTGTGTACATGTTACATTACTTTAAACTGCGTGCTGTCTTGATCCAACCCATGCACTCTCTCTATCTCTCTCTCTCTCTCTCTCTCATACAAACACAGACTACAGTGCAGACATTTCCGCCTGTCCCGGCTACCTTTATTGCGACCTCAAGTGCCGGCTTGTTCAAAGGATCGCTACCTTGGCTACTCAGATTCCTGAATTCTCCATTATCATTCCCTCCTTTTATGGGCTGTTTCTCCCTTATTTTCCAGCTGAATGTCTACAAGTTTATCACTCTGAAAGTTTCGTCGTCTTCTGCTATTCTTATCCATCCTCATCTTAAGTCACATGGTTCTCATTTTGGGATTTTCGCTCTTCTGGGACCTTACGCAGCGTTGGATGGTAGTTTGTTACCGACGTTTCGGGACAATTTATCGGTCCCATATTCAAGGGTCAAGCAGCTATTCTTCTTGGACTGTTTGATTCTTAAAAATTGGGCCGATATGTTGTCACAAAACGTCGGTAACAAACTACTAATCTGCGCTGAGTAACATCCTAGAAGGTCGAATGCCTCAAATACGCGACAGCGCAAGCCTGGGCTCGCACATAGGTCTCAGTTTCTTCATTCTTTCCCTAAACGTCCTTTGAGTAACAGCGAGATTCAAATGTTGTCTCTGTGAAACCAGAAGTTACAAGTGTCACCTTGCGAATGCATGTGAGAACAGGTCGCCTGATCTTATCTGCACATGTTTCCGCTTCTCCGTTAGCAGTTTAGAGAATATCACGTGCGAAGAGAACAGGAAGGTTTTAATTCCAAATACCAAACTTCTGGTGTAACATGTGTCAGTCTGTACGCTTTTGAATGTCAGAGTATTGCATTAAACATAGCCATTATTGTTTCCATGTCAAACACTCGCACGATTAATACAAATTACAGGCAATATACCGGTAAATTACCCTCCAGTGGCACGACATCTACATCGAGTTTAATAACGACATTCCTCTTGTGTCTGTTAGAATGTAACTAGAACTAACCCAGAATATCTCTCTAACAATTTCAATTCAGGTGGTAACAATGTGCACCACGCGCTTTAAACTTAGAAAATAGTATTGTTTAACGTGCTTTTGTTTTCAGAATAATCAACAAAATATTTCATAGTTGTCAGAATTCTGACATTATAAACGGTGATGCCGTGTGTTTTTTGTAGGGTCAAAACTGTAAGCTGCAGGCTGCACTGATGCATCCTTTTGAATATCATACATGCTACATGATAACCTTTTTTTAGGTATTCTTTATTTTCTCGTATACTTTGGTAAATGCCACGAACGTTTCTTCATGGAGTTGCACTACCATCTGGCGATTGTTCCTTTGGTTTTGTCGCATGGACAGCCTGCCGCTAACGGGCATCACGCGTGAGCTGCAGTCCAGAGGGAAAGGACAAAAAAAAAAAGATCCCGTGCTTCCAAATACTTGACTTACCCTTACGTACCCCCAAGTATTCCAAGCGGTTTATATCCTTCAGGTTTACCCATCAAAACTCTACATACATTTATATTCTCCCACCCACCCCATACGTGTCACGTGCTCCGACAGTCTTTTTTTTTTTTCAAGCTTAAATAATATTTGGTGAGGAGTACAATAACTACAGGCCAACCAGAATATTTCGTGTGAAACATTGTTTTACCTGTTAAATACAAACATGGTTAGGTTGCGCAACTTTTGCGGTTATATCTAGCAGTGATGTGATTTTCGTGCTAGACGATATGCACTCAACAGCCCCAGTAACTGTGCAATTTATTTTTTCTTTTTTCTGAGTGAAACCAGGAGTTTAACTAGGCCCGATTCGTCCGTTCTTACCCAAACACATGTTCGCCGTATAAACTCTTAATCCCCCTCTTACACCACTCTCCTTTATTATGTAAGGACAACGGCCGTAAGAGAAAAGCATGCTGATCACGCGCGCCTGCGTGGCTGCCTTTCAGTTTCTATGTCAGAAATGTAGCATAAACGTTATGCCGTTTAAAACTACCACAGTTTCTACCCTTTAACTTTCCGCGATCTGTTCCAAGAACAGTGCGGATACTGAACTTTGTAAAGCCTAAGTGATTTTAGCGCCGCTTAGTGTAAGGCATTGAAAGTACGTGTCGATAGATAATAGATGATAGACGAAGATAATAGATAATGACTAATAGACGAAGACTGCGGAAATCCGACGTATGGCTGTAGATTTATAGGAGACTACGAACGTTTCGAATCAATCTCCTGCCTCAGTCTTCAGTATCCTTTCTATGTATCTACCAGCCAAAACACTGCTGCGTCCCATTAGGACATAAGCATCATATTTACTGAACTGGAAACCGAAATACCATAGGGTACAACTGTAGGTAATTTGAAAATGGCACTGAGCTTGTCTGAAAGTGTCGGTTTTACAGGATGTTAAGTGCTGACATGCCGGACAGTCGACCACTTCATGTCGCCATCGGTTTGGTGTGAATAAATGCTGGCCTATTAAAGTTAGACACGTGAAATTGTGTACGGGCATTTTTACTTGTTGCAATTTGAGTTTGATTGACGCTATGGTGCGCTTTTTTAGGTTGGAACTGACATTTTAAATGATACGTTTTAACAAATAAAACAGCAGTGGTTGTGACAGTAACGGTAACAATAATGTCTAGTTAGCAACTTCTTTACCGGTAAATTACATTTAATTACTGGTATGATGGTATTCTGGGTCTTTACGCTGTGTATTGTAATGTATTTGTTCCGACGTTTCGGAGGAATATGCCTCATTCAGGGTGACTGGATTTGAACTATGTTGATGCTGGAAAGAAATCCATTTGCGCAACACCTGCCATTTACCGGTTGTGCATGGAAATTCCTGCGTGTAAAGTTATTGTTTTACCTGTGTTCGCCTTGTAGGTGTACAGGGGGAGTAGAATAATAATTTCACTCACTCTTAACCTAAGATGATTGGTCAGCTTCACCTCCCGGCCGCTTTACCCCCGGGACAGAACTGCCGTACTCATTGAGCAAGAGATGGAAAGACCCCAGAGCCGGTCTGGACGTATGGAGAATAGAAAAGTGTTTTACCCCTGGCGGGAGTCGAGACCCGATCATCTAGCCAGTAGCCTAGTCACTGTTCCTGTATACCGAAGCTTCCTGCAGCTCTCTACAGGCTCCTCACACTCATTTCCCTGCTCTGCCCCGACACACAAAACACCTTCCTCGCAAAAGCAGCGCACACACGTCGTAGAACAAAACGGATTTCCATTGCCATGCCTTCTGCATCTCAATGATCAGATTTCGACGTCTTACGTCTTTCGAACAATTGAGACGTTTCTCATCCTTCCCCCGTTCCCAGCCATCACGATGCCATCTTTTAGGTTACCATAGTAACGCGATAAAACAAGAAAATGCATTGAGTACTTGGAACACAAACACTGAATACTGGCATTATGTGCACAATGCAGCCTGCGACTCCTTTGTTTTATTTAAGTCTCGGAAATGGATTTGCAACCTATCTTTATTACAAATCAAGCCAAGCCAAAGTGTTAACTGGGGGGCGGAGACTTGCGCGAAGCGCAAGTCGACGTCCCTCTGTCTGTTAGCCATTCTTGCGTTTGACCGCATTGCTGGGCTCAGTAACAGACACCTAAACTCTAACAGGGGAATATGCTAACGCTAACGATTTTGAAGCAGCCTCAGGGCCTTGACTGATTGTGCCAAAGACTTGGGCCTAGGTTGCCCTGTACTAAGTATGGGAGGGATAAGCTTTCGTTGGTTGGCTGTCTGGGTTCCGAGCCCAGACTGGCTCTGTCGCATACTGGAGTTATGTGACGTTTGTCAGGAGCTTAGGTGAAGCCGCCGCGCCTGGGGGAGGGGAGCGCGGGTCGTGCCCCACATCACACTTCTTGAATATCCATATTGCTATTATCCTCCCATCTAACCTAGGTTTTCCAAGTTGTCTCTTTCCCACAGTTTTCCCCACCAAAACCCTACATGCACCTCTCCTCTCCGCATAAGTGCCGTACGCCCCTCCCATCTCATTCTTTTTAATTGGTAATAAATGTAGCTCTTTAACCCTTATCCTGCTAACATGGAGAATAGGGTGATTTCCTAATAATGACAGAAAATGGCAGATGGGATTTAATTCGGCATTTAAAGGGTTAAAATAGACTCTTTTTCTCCCCATATTTATCCACTGAATCCTCCGGAATTATCGGTGGCGAAAAAATCCACGCATCTTGGCTTTGAAAATTTCTCTTCTTTTCTGCTCTGTTGATCTGCCCGCCGGGCTGTTTCTAGCAAGTTATGCAACCAGCGTTACACTAGTGTCATCCTGCCCATTATCTTAAGAAGCTCTATTTTGTGGCACGACACTCCAGTCCCTAAGAATAACTAAGGGTTCCACATTCATTTTCCATTATACTTCATGAAAGAAGAACGGCTAATAATGAGCGTGGATTACTTACGTAATTTCATGAAGAATTTAGGGCGACCTTCCATGAAACAAGAGACGTCACGTGATCTTGCAGTATTTTTCTCCCAAAGTTTCTATAAACAGTTGTATCAGTTACATCAAGTCTTCTTGTCATTACATTTGACCTCTTACCTTCGCCAAAATATCATGAAGAGTTATTGGGTTATTACAATCTGATCGTGTAGGTTATTAACATGTCTTGACCAGCCCAAAAGTCTCGTCGCATTTTCGTGACCTTGAAATACGTGTAAGTAATGGATCGATGTTATTGTTAACTTTAATAAGTTTAAGACAGTGGCGGTGTGTCACAGCTTGCAGAGTCGACTGGGCCCGATGAATAAGTCAGAAAGTCTACACGGAAAGGAGCAGGTTATGTGTGTGTCTGCTGCATCGTGTAATATTTACAGGTTACAAAGCACGGTAACCTGACCCTTACATTATTAAAGTGTAACAGGAAGACTTGAATCGCCAGGCAGTGGCACTCCATTGTACACATCATACTTGTAAATGGGAGGTGCCTGCCCGTAATACTTCCATTTTTGTACATAGGTCAAGTGGTTTTGAGATCAGTAATTGCAGGCATATTATGTAATTTTACATGAACTATTTTTTTTTGTATCTCTTTGCATAATTTGTGTAATTTTACGATAAAAAACAACACGGCATTCATTAACCTTCATTCCTTCCTCAATATTTCGGCCAGGCTGTGAAATCATGAAGTTACTTAATTTTTAAATTAGAAATATCTTCTTCTAAATCAGCTGTTTATGACGGAATTTGAATGTACGAGTATATTAATTCATTGCCCAAATGTGCATAAAACATTTCAATGGACCTGTCTTTAATGTATAATTTTATACGAAATTAGGATGATGCAGTTCTGCAGTTCTGCAGTTCCCTGTAATCATTTTTGTCATCAGTTGAAATTACATTTAAATATATTAAGCGTTAATATTACGATATGTGATGCTGGAGAAGGATGGAGAAGATCAGCTGAAGCGATCATGTGGGAAATTAAGAAGTGTTATGAAGAGTGAAGGAGGAGGAGGAGGAGAGGAATATCCTACAAACAATGAAAATAAAGGAAGGCAAATTGGATTGGTCACATCTTGCCTAGGAACTGCCTTCTAAAACACATTAATGAAGTTAAGATAGAAGGAAGGGTAGAACTGGTCGGAAGGCGAGGAAGAAGACGGAAGCACCTACTTGATGGTCATTAAGGAAAGAAGAGGATACTGGATATTGAAACACAAACACTAGGTCGCACTGTGGAGAACTGGCTTTGGAAGAGGATATGGACCTGTCGTAAGACAGACTGCGGAATGAATGACTATCGAACTTAAGATTCTTTCTCCGTGATATTGTTTGTATTTATTTTGGAAATATAGAACTGTATCAGATATTACTAGCTGGTTTAGCATTGTGGTGAGAATTCAGAAATGTGGGAACGACATTTGCAAAATGGAAAGTACGCTCGATGAAAAGTTAGCAACGTTGTAAATACGTAGCGACCTTGCTATCGGTCACGTTTGGATAATTTTTCTTATATATTCGTGTCTAAAACCTTTAAGATTAAATTATTCACACCTGCAGATGTACCTGTTTCTTGTATAATTGACACTTAGATTCATCCTAAGGCGATAATAACAGACTTAGTGCAAAGAATATTAAACTGTGGGTTGTGACATCCTGCAGTATCGTAGTTCGTTTCGAATGAAATCCCTAAGTTTATCTTCCATACAGAACAAGATGACAGCAGGTCCATCGAAAGGTCGATGACCCTGTACAAGACTGTACGTTTGCGTAATCAACAAGAACGCGGTCTAAATTTCCACGGACGAAAAATCGTAGATCATGTCGATATATCGCGTGTTTTACAAGGGATGCAGAGGCAAATGTTGCAAGCTCGAGGAGGGACAAAATTTAGTAATCAGTGGGATATCGGCAAAAGTATGCTACGTCTAATCACTCATCTCCAGCTTGTGCTTATATTGCGAGTGCGTGAACACTTACATCCATTCCTCGTCTATGCCTCCAAGACGTAGCATTTACGTACAGCGATTTATTTTTCGTCTCTGCCTTTAGAACTTCCTGATCTGTGTATCTCTGTGCACAATTTGTCTCAGCATCTGTTCTATATCGCACTTACGCACTACAATCAATCCGACACTGCGAGGATTTCAGTCTTCACAGAAGATGTAACTGGGATGATAATCAGAAGAGCGTTGTCTACTCCTATTCAGGGTCGAGCCGTCAGAGAAGAGCTTGATGTTGACAGTATCAATCCCGAAACGTCCGAAACCACTCACCAAAAGAAAGTGTCATTTCCCAGAACACTACAATACAATTCAGGGCCTCTGTGAACACAACTTTAGTTACATATCGAAATGTTAAGCAGCTACATGTTTCGATCCTGTACTCGGTTTACCATCACGCTTGCATAAAAACAAAAATGAAAAGTTAATCAAGACAGGCAATGTTCGTACAATGTAACATTCGTGCTCGTTTTCGTAACCATTGTTGCCGTGCTAAAGCAATATGTGTTACGTGTTCTGAGTGTGTGTTTGTAGCCATTTTTACCTAGCATGCAAAGCGCATGCACCGTATTATAATGTCTTCTGTGGTCTATCTGTCTGTACCATATTTTTCCACATTATCTCATAAACGACACTTCGTTTCCTGGAAAGGTTCATGAAGAAGAAATATGTGTTTGCGTTTTCTCTACAACTTTTACCCAAAACACTTCTCATTCTTAGAAGAATTGAGTAACATACGATCGTAAATGTACATGTATCGGTCTTCATGTAAAAATATACCCATTATTCTTGTCAGATTTTAATGAAACTTGAATTTTCTTGACAGATTTTCTAAAAATATTCAAATATCAAATTTCATGAAAATCCGTCCAGTGGGAACCGAATAGTTCCATGCGTCCGACGGACTGAGAGACAGACAGATATGATGAAGCTGACAGTCGCTTTCCGCTATTTTGTGAACCCACCTAAAAAGTTCATAACATGTAATGTACCTTATTATGGGGTCTTATAATTTTCAGATTCTAACCTTTCTTTTTACACGCTTGTTGTGCCTTGTATTACCAGTTAAAATATTTTCAGTGAGATGCTGTATGTTTAGTCCTAGTTGCAAGTTGATTATCAATTCGGTAGTTAACTGACTGACACGGAGGTTTGGAATATTGTATTGCGGGATTACTGGCCGTTGTTACGATTCCACTCACTTAGAAGATATATGTTATGTATTTAGTGTATCATTCGTTATGTTATTCTTTTTTTTTTAACTAAAAGCTTGCTTCCTAAGTGGGTACTTTTTATTTCATTCTGAAACGCTTTGTGCACCTCGTATGTTCTTAACATTCGTTAATCCAATTGTGTATACACTGAACTTGAATTTTAAAAAATATATAGATCTTGTATTTGATAAAGAAAATGTGTGTTTAGACTGACCTTGATTCTTGTGGTATGATTAGTAAAAGCGCATCAGGATCGCAATCATCGTAGCTTCGGTTCAAGCAGGTTTGGGTCTAGTGCACCCACTGTAAGTTGGACACAGGACACACCACATCTCAAGTACATGTATCCAATAGGTTTTTATATAAAATAATATCTTCCGTTGTTTTTTAGTGTCACTACCATCGTTTTCCTAGTTTGTACTGTAATTATATGAAGAAGGTATGTTGTCTTCCATTCTTCGTAATGACTTGTTATATTCGCCTTCTTTCCGAATACATAAATACCGAATATACTGATGAAAAGACACAGGAGCAAAGGACGGTTTTTTAATCACTGAAATTAGTTCTGGAAGTTCTTTCTTTAATTCTAAGGGACTGTTTGCCAAAATTAATTCATAAAATATTTTAAAGCCCGTGTGGTCACAATACGCACAAGGTGCTGTGTGTAGGTGATTATATAAGAGCTGTCTACTCTAATTGGAACGGGAATTACAGGAAATAAGTGGACATTTTTAAATCCAGAAACTGTTTTCCAGCCACGTTCCATCGTCAGTGAGTGGCAGGAACAGCTTTAGTTCGCATTCGCATCTATAAGCTCTGTGTCCAGCAGATTCATGTACATTCTATTATACCGTGTGGTAGTTTGGCTCCTTCCCATGACCCTTCTAATGATGACCATTGCAAAGCTCACTTCGTATCAATGAAGTTTACGCATTTATGGTACAGTACGTTTCATTTCTTGTTGTCCTCATGTTGCTGTAATTACTCTACTGTAAAGGTATATTTCATCCTCTAAACTGACGTGAAAGCTCAGTGGGGGAGTACAGCTAAACAAAGAGAAGAGCTGTATGGTTCTACTCTTTCTTTAACTTCGGCTATATATGGTGGAAGATGGTCAACACAACGCCCTGACCGCTTTAACCGCGAGAAAGAGACCGTCTACAGGAGGGTCGGTGGGCCCCGGGACCCGTTTGAACGGGTACGGAAAATATTTCTTCCGCCGGGGTTCGAGCCCCGGACGGTCCAGCCCGAGCGAGTTGCTCTAACGACTACACTGACTCTTCGGCCGTTACTACTGTGGTACCGCGCTGAAGGAATGCATGCCGATACGTCACTCGGCCTGTACACATCCCTAAAACTATTAAACATATTTTGATAAAATTTCTTATTTCATTACCAGTTATTTGTCTTTCTCCTCTAATGTGTTGGAACCCACTTAAACATGTATTCTGAAAGTTTATTTTGACAAAAGTGTATCGTCACGTACAGGGCAATCATCAGGGTGGCTGAAGGTTGCTTAAGTGCAGCATCGAAGTGTTTGGCAATTTTTCAGTTCTGGGCACTGCACTGTTATGTTTATTAATTAGATATAAAATATATAAAATCAAGTAAAACCTAAATTTTTTTTTCTCTCTCTCTCTCTCTCTCTGAAGCCGTCAGTCTTTTGTATGCTGTGTCATATACTGACTGCAGTAGCTACAGCATTCGGCAGTTTCCTACGCAACGTGCGATTCAACAAACATTATGTAGTGTCCCTGACCAGGGGATCCTGGGCCCTGTCCCCCCCCC
>Ga0123352_10008318_pt1 | contig 16145 bp, 9 predicted proteins | sample TergutLab28metaG_FD_89700 | JGI IMG/M metagenome (GOLD analysis project Ga0123352, IMG submission 89700) | Labiotermes labralis P1 segment gut microbial communities from Petit-Saut dam, French Guiana - Lab288 P1 | ecosystem: Host-associated > Arthropoda: Insects > Digestive system > Gut ... | reverse complement strand
TTTTTTTTTGGTTTGTTTTTTTGTTAATTATTTATTTTTTTTTTATTCATTTTTCTTTTTTTTTTTTTTTAATGTACTTTAATTTCAGATGTGTCAGTGATACACTACACGGTTTTATAAAACACTAAATGCTGGTACTTACAAACACACACGCATGCCCACCTTTGTGACATGTCCAGATGTGGGTTCATCTCTTTCTACAACAGTGTCACTGGTTAATATTATGACAGGTTTATTTGCTACTGTGAAGTATGATCCAGAGGTTAGGTCTAGTGGAAGGGTACGCAGTGTGGCATAGTACCATTCCACTAGACCTTACCTTTGAATTAGAATTTACCACTGATATAGGGCCATTCCTTAAAGTTGGATAAGCAGTATCCTAATTCCAAGTTCTGATTTGCTCTACTTACAATTCATTGTAATATTCAGATTATAGGTGACACTTATTTTACTTACGTTTAACAGGATACATTATTTCCTATTTTGAATCCCTGACCATGCTTGTGAGCTGTCATTGTTTTTGAGAATAGTGGAACATGTAGTAGCAACATTCTGCTGAACTAGATATGGAGTCATATTTCTGAATGATATCAGTGTAACCCTCCATATACTGGGTATAGACTTGTTTCTAACCACTAATTAGAGAAGTCAAACTATATTTGACCATCCTTTCTCTCTCCAAACATGTAAAATGTGATACAGTCACTTGCAGTATTAAGAATAGATATCTTAATGTAATTGTCATTGTACCCCGTATTTCCAGATATCTGTAGATGTACTTTCCAGCCATTCCTGTAGCATGAAAGATGCTTTCCTATGAAAACCACTGAAACATCAGGTATTTGTCTCTGTGCATGTCAACTTATTACAAATAAAGTTATATACAGTTATATATATATATATATATATATATATATATGTTAGTCTCTTATGTTTGGCTGATTTAATTTTATTTCTTGACTGTGTCCTGTGGAATTCTGTCTTTGCTCAGTGAACTTCTGTTGGCAGGCTGGCAGCTGTTAATCCTCTCTTTTCCTCCACAATATTAATGTAACCCATCAACTCTGGATATCTCAACTGGTTGAGAGTTCCAGAGTTTCACATTATAATACACTGTTTTCTTTGTATTGTTATTCTGTTATGTTGGGGATCGGATGCTAGTAATGCATTATGGTAGAGTGTGATGTGTTACATATGCAAAATTATGCCTAATTTAAATGTTAAGAACAGTTTACATTGTGAAATAACAAAACTGAACAACTTACCAAAATGTTTTGACTCCATGAGCATTATACCACCAAGGTGGGACGAGAAAAGGGCCATACTGAATGTATCATATCTGTTTAAATGTCCTTGGGTTACAGAAGTTTGGTTCTTTTGTAGTGGAAAATATTAAAAAGCTTGTTTCAGTTTATTATTTTGTAACTGTTGCTAGTGTAGTAAATATTTGTAGGGTATCTGTATTGTTGTTCATAATGATTAAGTCAGTCAGTTTGGCCATACAGAAATTCAGACAGAAGTGTGAATGATCTGCTTATTGGCACCATTGTCACATTATTACACACTAATTTGTCTGAGAAGAAATGGCAAAATATTAGGAGTCTGTCCTCCCATCTTACATTAAGTGGCTCTGGTTTTTAGAGAGACACACGATTCGTTTGATCATGGAAATGTTTGTTTTCAGTTGTAATCGCCTTGTTAATGTTATGTAAAAACTTTTCTCACTTCAAAATCTCCATGCATAAAGCACATCTCACTCTATACTAGGATGGAAGCCATATTTTATTATCTGGCCTGAAAAGTGTTGCTGAGATTGACATGGTACCTCATACGTTATTTTTGGCATTATTTCTGGTTTAAAAAGTTATGGCCCATTTAAGTTCAATAAAGAGAGCACAATCAGCGGCACTGAACAGTAATGATGGTACTGTGTGTAGGTATGCTGATGATGGTATTTGTGATGGTTTAACTTTGTTGCATGCATTTTGCAAAATTGATTAATGGTAAGGTTTTGTATGTTTGTTTGTTTGTGTGCTTGTAGCAGTTAATTTTGTGATCATGCATACTGAGTTATGCAACTTGTGACTGATTCTGTGTGTAGAATTTAAAGAAATATTTCCTTTCAATCATTCTGAACTCTGGACATTTTTTTAGCTTATTGGTTTTTTTTTCTTTCATTCTGTAAGCAAATACAAATGCCATGTTTCTAATAATATTTTGTGTTTTATTAATATTATCCATTATAACCTGATTCCATTTGCATTTATTCCTCATTTGATCCATCAAGTTGTTTTACACAAGTTGTGAAGAGAAATATGATATCCTGTTTTCATATTGTATGTTTAAAAAATAAGCATTTCTTGATGAATGCTGGCAGAACTGGAGAGTGGAAGCTGTGTCTCCTGTCAGAATGTGGTAGTTTGTTAGTGAAAGTTTATTTACATTTTCAGTTGTGGTTTACTCTCTCACATTTTGTGATCACCAGATTTAGTCAAAACCATGTATTTTGTACATATATTAGTTCTTGATTTATGTCCTAGTTGTTTTTCTAGGAAAGCAGGCATAAGCAACAAATTGTATTCTCATGAGAAATAATCCAATGGGTAGGGGTTAGGAGAAATTGCAGCAATGACAGCCTTTTGACCTGTGGTTTATGTGTGTGTGTGTGTGTGTGCATGTAATTATGTTATTAATCTGTTGCTGGTAATAAACTACATAAACATTATGCATTATTAGCCTATGAAAATTAGAAACAAATTACAAAGAATGTGCATGCACATACATTAAATACAGAATGAGATATTTTCAGCATTTTCACAAATTTTACATGCAGTGCTCTTGGCCAAATGAAGAGTATGGCAGATATGAATGCATGCACCATTTTTCAACCCAGTGTATTACATCTTTATGAATCCTGAGTACTGATTGTCTTTCCCTGCTCTTACTGGGGTTGCCCTAGGGGATGTAGTTCTATTTGTCACTCATGTTGGTAGTGTTCAACAAAGGCAAACACACTGCACAAGATCACTGAGAAGTAAACAATGAGTGAAGAGTCCCTGAGGCACTTCGCTGCTTGAGCGGTGCTATAGCATTGGGGGGGTGTTTGAAAATTAAGAAGTAGTGTAAATTGTTGAGGAGCATTGAAGCAAAAAAGACTACCTGTATATACTTTTAAACAATGGGGAACCCTGTTGTGCTGCATAATTTGATTATAACCACTGGGACTTAATGTATGTGTGGTAGTAAGATGGGCAATACACCCGGGACTTTTCCTTTCGTGATGATATTGCATATTCACGCCCAGTTTTGTGGTTATTCCTACTTACTGCCAGCTTATAAATTAGTACTGATTTTGTGGTTATTTTGTCATTTTGAACCATATAAGTAGTGCATATATAAAGCAGAGTATCATGCCATATCTAGTGAGGTTGGCTTTTCTGATGGATGAAATAATCCTTAATGTCATCTTGTTCACTACTTTATCTTTGGGCCACACTTTGTGATAGTCATTGAACAATATGGGAAATGATCATTTCCTGAAGCAAAACCTGTGCTAACTGCATGAAATACCAAGATCCTCTGTGAGTCCAGTTTCATAAAACATTAGACTTTACTGTCAGCCATTGTAAAATGTACTATAAACTGTAGAAATGTTATATCAGCAGATATGTGAATGCCATGTACATTTCGTCCAGTTCAACATTTTTTTAGTACTTGTATTGAATATAACTTGGCAGGAGGGAAAAATATTATAAATGCATGTTGCTTATAGTTGAGATTAAAGTGGAAAGATTCTGTGTTTTTACATTCCTCATTATAAATTTACTGTTGAAAGAATTACATTAAATAAGAACAACAAATTTTTAAACCATCACTACTCAGTCTTAATCTTTTAGCAACTTTATACCATACTTGCATTCTGCACATACACGTGTATGTGTGGTTGTTCATCTGTTCACATATTATAGACAAGCAACATTTTATAGACAGAGCAACCATTATCATGGTCAGTGTGCAGCCTGCCTACACTGAAACAGTAACATAGGATAATTTTTCCATTTATTCAGTGATAAAAATTCAATTATACTCATTTATCTTTGTGTGTGACTTCCATTGTGATGAAAAAGGTAAAGTGATACCGTTACAGGCCTGGTGTGGCCCAGAGGGTGTGTAGAGGTATAGCTGACCATGGCACTAGAAGGTGTGAGTGGTTAGCAGCACACCCCGGCCACACTTTTACCCCCAGGAAAGACCTGGTACCCATTTTACAGGAGGCTGGGTGGGTCACAGAGCCGGTCTGGACGGGCGAAAAATCTCGTCCCCACCGGGATTCGATCCCGGACCGTCCAGCCCGCAGTCAGTTGCTGTACCGACAGCTACCCAGCCCACCATTGTGATGTACCAATTAAAAGAAGTAGGTAGAGGAATAGTTGCAACTGCACAGCTGTGCAGTAAGACACTGCAATGATGTGACTGTGAATGACTGAATGCCCCTCTTCCTGCCTTTTCAGTTACACTTTATATGCAAAATGACATCCAATATAAGAGTATCAAATTACAACCAAATTTATTAAATTTGCCTGCTTAGGTGTTTGTGTTCTTGGCACAGATGGCCCCTCTTGACTGTCTTTAGGTAGCTGATCATTGTTCATTTTGGATACATTTGAACATATCCACATTAAACAGTCAAATGCAGTGGTGTAGCTAGGTTTTTGAGCACCTGAGATGAATAATCACAATGGTGTACCCTAACAGAAATTGCATATTTCCATATGTGGAATTTTCTTTCATTGTATCTCAATCATTTAAATTTTTGAGCACAAAATACACATTGTTTTATTTAAAATATTTATTGTGCTGCTGCCAAGGGTGGCCACACCACTCCCCCCTCCCAAAGCCTCTGTCAGAGACCATTGATACTGAAATGTTTATTATGTATGAAATTATCCCTCTCGAACAATATCGGTGATCTCATTCATAATAATAATCACTGCTGAACTCTCTTGGCATGTTTCAGAATATTACAGTGGTGCCTTTGAATATAATAGAAAATAGTTTTTGTCCCCTGTTTATAAATTAAACTTTTATCCACTTCCAATTTGCAAAGTTTAATGTTTTGGTAGAGGATTAGTGTTTGATATTGGACATAAGCCTTGTATTTCTGTCCTGTACACTTATTCTGTTACTTTTTTTATTGGCAAATGAACTTGATGTTTGGTGTGTGTTTTTAATCATCAATAGATGTTTGGCAGAACCATTATTAAAATACAGATCATTGTGAACTTTAATTTCATAGTGGAGCTTCCTGCCTCCATCACAAGGGTCCTGAATATGGAGGCAGCAAGCTCTCCCAGAATATCAGTAACTGCTTTCCAGTTGATATGGTGTCATACACAGAGGCTTGAATCTTCATGGCTGGAATGTGTGTTTATTGGCAATATGCAGTAAGAACCACTGCTGAACATTGTTGTTGATGATATTATTATTATCATCATCATTGTCGTCGTCTCTTGTCACAGGCCTTTTCTTCCTGGTACTTCTATTGAACCAGCGGTGATCCCCACCGCTCAGGCTTCAAGCTTCACACTGCAGTACTTTCTGTATTATGTGTGATGTTCAAGTATAGCTGTCTTTTGTAGTGAATCTATCAAATGTTTTCCTCGTACAGCTTCCAAATTTTTCCTGAAGCTTCTCGTTACTATTCTAGTGGTTACAATTATTACTGGTATAATCGTACACTTCAGGTTCCACATTCCTTGTATCTATACACAAACTCTTGTATTTTAACTTCTTTTCTGCTTCCTTTTAGCACGACATTTCTGCCTGTGGGTATTGCCACATATATCAGTGTGCATGTTTTCTCTTTTTTGTTTTCAAACATTTTATCTGGCCTATTTGTTGTAACTTCTCTTTATTATTATTGTTGTTGTTGTTTGATTCTGTCCTATTAGTTTTTAGGTGGCAGTCTTTTGGTAAGTCCTGATCTCAACAAGAGATCAAAGCAATTTGCCCCAGCACTTCATGAATGATGTGTGTAGTGCTCATTAGTATGATCTTCTTTAGTTCTTTGGCTGATAGGTGGCCTGGGAGCAACTGAAGGTTCTGATATAATCCACCTTAACTGTTTCTAACGCTCCAATTATAACTGGCATAATTTTTGTCCTCACTTTCAGCATCCTGCTGACAATGATCTACATGTCTTTGTATTTGCTTAATTTTTAAGTTTATTTTGTGTTGATGTTAGAATCATCAGGTATGGCTATATCAGTCAGCAGATGAGTCTTTTTTATCATGCAGTTCTATATCAGGTCAGTTTGCTAGTATTGTTTGATCTGTGGTAACCGGTACATCCCACATAACAGAGGAACTGGTAACATTTATGTCACTTTCAGGTGTATGTCCATAATACTCTTTATGAACCTGTAACCCCATGTATTTACATATAGTCCAGTGGATGTAACCAGTCACCTTATTGTGTCTGTTAGTATAGTCAGATGCCACAAGTGTTGTGCATCCCACAACACTGTTTTATGTGTTCTGCCTTACAGCAAGCACATTCTGTATTTACTATCAGTTGGTTGCTGCACGATGTTCCTCTGAAGATAACGTGTATTGAGTGCTTGATCTCGTGCTGGTATTATTAAAATCTCCATTTTTTCCTTTAGGCCTGATCCACATAACCACACCAGGCATTTTTCTTTATCTGCTGATGGTCTTTGAAGATCCTGGTAGAATTGTCCCTTCATTCTTGGTGGTTTTCGTTTGTTTGTTAGTTTTTTTTTTAATAGTTACCTGTTGAGGCCTAGGTGACAATGCAATCATAAAATCCAGGTTACTGGAGCATATTGTCTCCGTCTGCAGGGTGCTGAAGCAGGAGGCAAACTTCTCTAAACTCTTGGTAGCTGTTTGCAAAAAGACACAGTATCATATTAAGGTGTGACTCTTCATCAACACCACTGTGAGAGCTTCTGATTTAATATTCCAGATATCTCAAAAGTAAAATGTGATGCAGGATGAAAACATTTTAAACTGCCAAGAGATTTCATCAGTCTCTTTTATTCACAAGTTGTTTCCCAGAGCAAAACTCCTTCTGCTGGTGAAAATATGCGATAGGTTACTCTTAGTAAAATTTGAAGGAACTGTCTCCACAAAATAGATGTTACAACTGTGGTTAACCTCTGGTGTGCAAAATAATACATTGTTATGCAAAATTTCTACCTTTTTTTTACTTTAGCTACAATAAGTGTTAATGTATATGTTTCCATTCACATAGATAGGCATACATTTGAAATAGTTTTTATGTTTCCATATGCACTGAATTCGAGTCAAAATATAAAATATGTATGCAAACAAGTTTCTATAAATTTAATTACACACACTAACACATGCACACACATATATATATATATATATTATTTAAGAAGTCCAAAATTTACATTAAAACATTTAAAACGCTCCTACATGTTTCGATCACACGATCATCCTCAGGGAGCATACATTGTTCCTTGCTAAAGTTATAATTTAAAATATTCAGTGAATTACTTCGTTATGTTAACTTTGGTGTTGCCACAGCATGTCTTGTTTTTGTGTGTGAGTCATACGCTTTTTAGAATGAGCCTGGTTATGCTGTGCAGCGTGAGACTCACGCTGCACAGCATATGACGCACAACCATAACCAGGCTCATTCTAAACACTGTACGACTCACACACACAAAAACACGACATGCTGCCACAGCACCTAAGTTAACATAACGAAGTAATTCACTGAATGTTTTAAATTATAACTTTAGCAAGGAACAATGTATGCTCCCTGAGGATGATCGTGTGATCGAAACATGTAGGAGCATTTTAAATGTTTTAATGTAAATTTTGGACTTCTTAAATAATATATATATGTGGATGTGTTGGTGTGTGTAATTAAATAGTCTACAGAATGCACGGTGCAATGATAAAAAGAAAAAAGTTTCAAGAAAGTTAATGTGTTACTAACAGAACATAAACTTCCAAAAATGTTATTTTAACTTAACAGACTACATTTCTCAATGCAACCTACTTTTGTGTGATGTGTATCGTTTTAATGATTTCAAGATTTTCTGTGAAATTCAGCCTTCAGTTGTGTGCAGTGCTGATGAGAAAGGGAGGAAGCTGGTACAAATTACAAGGGCCCAGCAGTCCAGAAAGGGGGACCAGGGTCCAACTGTGTTGCCTATGTCATCTTTATCAGTAGTAGCATTATTTGTCAACTGTAAAAATTAATCCTTTTAGACCAAACCTAAGTCACTCTGCAACTTAGAGTCAGTCTTCCACTTCAGTGTAAAGATTTTTAGCTGGAGTGCCCCCGCTGGACCTGAACCTGCTCTCGGTTTCCATGGTTGTTTGTATTCTCATTAGACTATACCATTTATGTCACCACGTGGGTGGTGTGATCTGTTGCTGGTTTGTGTAGTACTTTATACAGTAGTATTCCCTGGCACAGTATCTACAATATCTGTTTTAGATGGATACTGATGAAGAGTGACATTCATCCAAATATACATATATCATACATTTTATCAGGGTTCGCCTCTTTGTTCTTTATATTTGCCATGAAGTATGAACCAACATAAAAAAGGCTTCATACAGCATATTAAATAACATCTGCTACAGGTTATTCTAAAGACTTCTCAGTTCTTCAGTACATTGTCTAATGCACCCGTTCCTCAAAATCAGATAATGGGATTCCTAGGCATTTTCTAGTCTGGCTAGCTAAACAGGCACATCTCTCACAGTTTCAACTGAATTACACTGCTGTTAAATTACTCTCCTACACAGACAACTTTGTAACACTAACCGTCCACAGTTTGTATGGTCTTGGACATCAAAGAAAAGTGTGCAATTAAGCGTCCAAGATTTATTCTCAGTCTGTTGTCTTATGTATGTATGACCTTAGGTTTCCTGAAGGCCTTTAATGTCAATAATGTTTCATCTTCAGACATTTCATTTTCTGATCGTACATAATAAATAAATATCAACTGTGTTTGAGTTTATATTTCTTGTATTAGGAACATGTCCTAGGATGACTTTCAAGTCTCTCACAGTCCTTATATGTCTGATGAAATGGTATACTTGCTAAAAAGGCCATACTACTTTGTTAATTATCATCTGCAATTCAAAACGTGTCAAGAATAAAACAAAGACTCATGTAACGTTCATTCCCATAAGGTTCTTTGACTTCAGACATACTTCTCACACACTCCTTGTTGTTGTATTAACAGTGGCGTGCCACTCAGTTGCCCAGAGTTTTCAGTAGCAGCACCAACCCTGTATGTCACTCAGCAGCACCATGCTCTTCAGTTTGGACCACCCTGACTATTGCACATGAAAGTACCTCCTGGCATATTGTTTGGTGGGCCCTGTATAGGTGGGGCTGTAGGTAGAATAACAGTTGTGGCACTTGGAAAGCTGCTGAGGATTACTTTGTGTTTAAGAGCTTCCTCATATGGTGGAGGAGACGTAGTGGAGGCTGTGTTAGATGCAGCGGCAGCAGCAGCTAGAGAGCCACTTGGCAGGAACAGTCCCATGCATGGTGTTGGGTGTAGTGGGAAGGATGAGCTGGGTGACAGTCCAGGCGAAGAACGTGGCTCCATGCCATTAAGTGAGCTGAACACTACAAATAAGAGAGACAACTGGTAAATTGGGACTTTGAATATCTGCTACTTACATTAGAGTAATTGGTAATCTTATCATCTGATGGGGCATGTGTAATGTGCATCCTGTTTTCAAGAACTTTGATGGTTTAATGTAATTAAAATGCAACATAGCCTTTTCATAACCAGCAAAGGTAGAACTTTGCAAACTTTGATGATTTGTTGCTATTACCATACCTTCTGAACTGAGGCTTCCGGTTTTTATTATATTGACACAAATTCAACGCTAACAAGAGTAAATATGACCCCGAGGTTTGACTGGGAGTTTATTTTATTGAGAGATAATCAGGGAGATAACGCTGTAGGTTTCATTTAGGCTTTCAGGCTTCAGGTTTGTGTGCGTATAAACCAAAGTTAGGTATGCTTGACATGTGTATACGCCACGCCCAGGTTTTGAGTTTGTGTTTATGAAACAAGGTTGGGCCTTGTGGAGTGGGTTCATCTGGTTCTGGACATGGGCTAGTGGTGGGCCCTTGTGTGTACAGTAGCTATGTGAAAAACTGTGGGGTCAACCAACTTAGATTTTTTTACTTGCTGAGGAACCTCCAGCTTATCAGGAGAGTCTCTGCTTTATAGGGTTACATATCACATTAATAGACATGTTTGCGATCTTCCTGTTTACTTGTGTCTGTCTACTTACCTGTCGCCAAAGAAAAGAAGGGCAAGCAGAAAACATGCAGATACGAATACGGTAGATAGTGGTTCATATTCGGCTGTGAATGTCCGCTTTCCATTTTACAAACTAATGAAAAGGAGTAACAGTTTTATGAAAATGTCTATGTTATTATCAAACTTCATTGTTATTCTTGTTAGAATTTACAAGAAGTCTGGACGTTTCGTCATTGTGTCGTGCGACTTTCATATCGAAAGGTGAATAATCTAGACTAGTACTTAAAAACTACCTATTCCCTGTGGTCTGAAACTTTTATTATTTAGCCCTTGATGTTTGAGAAGTGCGTCTGCTGTTAAATATAACTACTATCTACTCTCTGACTCTCAGATTTCCTTGTCCTTCTCACGCTCGTAACCTTTCCCAAGCGAAAGCACCTAAAACAGCTGGCTACCGCAGAATGCAATGTCCTGTGCGGGAGGAGATGAATAGATGGCTAGTAGCGTAAAGTTAAAAAAAAAAAGTCTAACAAAGCGACATCATTTTAGCTACAGCTTTGTCGTTTCGCGTGCAGAATGAGAGTAGTCTGTGATTTCACTGCTGAACTGCCATTTACACAGTGCGTACATTCTGTAGCTACAAAGGATTCATTCGACTCTTCTAGAAGGTGTGGAGTATAATTCCGTGTTTGTGGTTTTAGAACAACGTGTAGATGAAAGGAATGGGAATTCGTTTGGATCGCCTGGTTGGGAGTGAGTATAGTACAAAAATTCACCTTCCTCAAAGTTTATCTGTTTAGTCTACAAAGTAACATCACGTTAAAATCTCTCTGTTAGCCTGTGCATTGAAGCTATCTCATACATTTTTTTTAATACATAGCACGTACATAATTTGTTTGGCATTTGTTGACGGCCATCTTGGGTTTCTGGAATTGATGATTACAACGAAAAGTCCCACTCAGAATATTATCCCAACCACACTGTGGGAGGTTTTGTATACTATAAGTAAACCTAACAGCAATTGCATTGTTTGTCAGTTCGTAAGAAATTTATGTGTAAAAAAGTAGGTACTTTGGACATTTACACGATGATTGTCGCAGTCAAGTGGCCAGAACTCGTACTCCACATTGCAGGAGCTCCTCATTCACATCTCGGCGTGGAGTTGGGACTTTTGTTTCTTGTGGTTTTTCTTAGTCCCTCCAGGCAAGTGCCGGTATAGTACAAGTTCCTCAGATTGGTTGAAGTCTATTTCCTTTCGCATGTATGTATGTAGGTACGTACATATGTTTGTATATACATATGTATGTATATATATGTATATATATATATATATGTGTGTGTGTGTGTGTGTGTGTATGTGTGTGTGTGTGTATGCATGTGTCATCATTTTCAGTTTATTTTTGTTAGTAACCCTATCGCTCGACGTTATATTGTTTGGGCTACTGGAAGCGTTGTTAATTCACAAATAAATAACTACCTCAATATTTACATACACACTTGTATAATATACTTTCGTCTGACCATTTCTTAATAGGCCTACAACTCCAAAATTTAAGGCATAAGCAATTAAATACAAATCAGATTACTGCTTAATGTTTTAGAGACATACAGTGCTTCTTTATTGTAGTTATTTGCCATGTCTTAATTCACCTTAAATATATGCATTATTCAAAAGCGGCGGTTAATTTACGGCCATTTCAGATTTAGTCCTCTGTTTATTACCACCATTCAAAAATGTCCTGAAATAATTCCTGCCATGAACGAAGTTTCCGTTTTAATTGCTGTTGGCAGTGTTCGCAACAACTTGCCTTAATCCCGGATTCATGCCATTTTTCCTGTTATTTTTCATATCTTCATTGTAATTTAATATTAAAAATTAAAATTAATCACGACGTGTTTTGCGAAATGCATTCAGTATTGCCCTGCTTTCACGAGACTTCATTATTTTTCTTCTACTTAAATCAAGAACATTTATGGAGAGATCCTTAAATGAGCCACAGTCTGTTCCAGATCCCTTAAGAAATGTTACTGCTCGTCGATTCTGTATAACCATTTTGGTTAAATAACACACGCAACGGATCTATGTTCCAAACAGCCGGTCGTTTCATATGTAATGGGCAGTGTCTTATAAAATGGCTCACCCCTGTAGGATGCAACCCAAGTGTCTTGTTGCTGGTGAGGTACTTCGTCCATCTCCCGGGTCAGATGCCTCTGCTGCCTTTTCCAGAACTTCCCGCTACAATCAGAAGACAAAACCATTGGTATAGCTTCGCATAATGTTGATACCTGTCATACTCTGCATTGTCACACCCCAGAATACCGTAAATTTAGTGAGCACCGCCGTGAGAACCTCCCAATATCCAAATACTGTAATCCCTTGGTTAACGAGTTTTTGTTTATACGAGACACATATTAATGCTCGCTTTTAATTTGCCAGCCATTGTGCGCTTTTGTGCGTTTCTGTCTCTCTGCTTTCAAACAGGGAATGGAAGGCCGAAAAGGGCAGATATTACTGGGTAATGTTCTTTCTTTCGAAATCAGCCTAACGTCGACCCATTTCTGCTAGACCTTCGAACATGGATATCGAAATGAGTTGTGTCGTCCGACCTCCTGATTCCAATGACCCACGAACCCAACATTCGGGAATTATTTTGTTTAATATAATACAGTAGTTTGTCACGTTCATATTTATAATAAGGATGGTAGGCCTACGTAATATTTATGTACACATTGCATACAATTTTACAGATGTAACCATAGCCTTTGCTTAGCCTGATGACCAGGAATGTCGTTTAAATACACATGTTGATCATTTGTGTTGTATTATGGTGAACATTTTAGGTTTGCGGAGAAATTCATCTCTGGATCCAATTAAAATTTATAACATGGGAAGTAATGGGAATTTATAACATAGGAAGTAATGGGAATTTATAACATAGGAAGTAATGAGAATTTATAACATAGGAAGTAATGGGAATTTATAACATAGGAAGTAATGGGAATTTAGTATTCATTATTCGAGTTTTCACCGTACCATAATTTACGAATAGCGAATTAAGCTCGGAAACGTACCTGATTCTCAAATTAAATTTTATTTCACATGTTTCTCACAGAAACATCCGTTTTAACTGTTACTGATTTTTAGGACCGTTTCGCAAAATTGCCAAAAAGTAACTATTAACTTCGTCACGTCTGTCCGTTCGTCTGTCTGCCCATATGGAACAACTCGGTTCCCACTGGTCGTATTTTGATGAAACTTGATATTTGGGTGTTTTTCGAAAATCTTTCGAGAAAATTCAAGTTTCATTAAAATCTGACAAGAATAACGGTACTCGCTCAATTATTCTTAGAATGAGAAATGTTTTACATATGATTGTAAAGGAAATCAAAACACGCGTTTTGTGTTCATTTGCTTTTGTCCGAGGGTCGCGCCTTGATGACATTTCTTTTTTCCTGTGACGCTGCGGCCCAATGCACGCCATGGCCTCCTCATTCTTGAGGTTTCTAGATCACACACAACGACGCATCACATCGGTAGGACTCCTCTGGACAAGTGATCAGCCCGTCGCAAAGACCTCTACCTGACAACACACAACACTCACAACAGAAAAACATCCATACCCCCGGTGGGATTCGAGCCCACGATCTCAGGAGGCGAGCGGCCGTAGACCTACGCCTCAGACCGCGCGGCCACTGGGACCGGCCTTTTGATGAGATAGTGGGGAAAAATATGGTAGAGCCAGTAAGCCACAGATGACAATACGATACGGCGCAAGCGCATTGCTTGCTGGACAACTAAGGCTACAGACACACACTCAGAATATGTAATAGGCCTACTTATTGCTTTTCCACGGCCACAGAGGTTTCGCGAAAACCTTCAGTATATTTGGATGCGTAGATTGCCTGTCTTGTTAAGAAACACATCGCTAGTTCTTAACACAGTCCGCGTCACTAGTCTTGTCAAAAGGTTAAAAAGACCAAGAGTCTCTGGCTCTAGACTTGTCAGTATTGAACTTCTTAAAAGAAGGCATCACGAAGTGCTCTAATGAAGTATATAACAAATTCACAAAATATACGTCAGCACAACAAATATTTATTCGAGCATATAGGCTACATGTATCGACCTGTTAACAGGTCATCATGTTTTAATTGTTTTAACTAGATACTGCATGTACCATATTTTATCCAGCACCAGATTTTATGCTTGTTTACAACTGTATAAGTATTGGGATCCCAATTTCTTAACAGCACCTTTGAATTATTCTTCTGGAGGCCTGATGATGACCTGTTAACAGGTCGAAACATGTAGCCTATATGCTCCAATAAATATCTGTTGTGCTGACGTATATTTTGAGAATTTATTATATTCCGTATTGAACTTCGCTTGAACGCTAAATTGTTTTATATTCAGGGAAATGAGCTGCGATCTGGATTTCCATCACTTAAGATCGCCTCATATGAAAACACGTAGAATTATTCAGTCATCTTTCATTGTTATTTGTGCAGTGTTCAGGGAAATGCCAAGATATAATTTGTCTTTTCTCATACCCATGTGAAGACAGTTACCACTACCGATTTATGCATCAATATCGGTTTATAGCCCAGCGGTAGCTGTATGTTCCACCTACGTCACGTGAAGTAGGTCTGCGTTGTGATCAGATAAACTATTTTTGCGTCTCGTGTGATTCTGACATTAAGCAGTAAAGAGTTGTTATTTATATTGGAAACGGATATCGTTTTCTGTGATGCAGCAATTTAAGTTTAATTTTGATTGACACCCGTCCTCTAAGAATTGAATGTCAATGAGACCTCAAGGTAGAATTTGTCTTACTATATACCAAGAGTTTTCTCATGTGAAAACAATTACAGACAATCCCGGACTTACACGATTTTAAGTTACACATTTTCAAACTTAAACAATTTAATAAAATAGAAAAGATTAACATTTTTTAAAAACACGTCCAATTTTTTTCGTGCGGTAATGACAGCGCAGTGAGACGAAGGTGGCGGAAGATTACTGCTGGGCGATAACACAGGTGGCGGGGCAGTCATGGTGCGGCCGGTCAGGTTCCAGCGTGTTGGAGTTTGGATTTAAACTGGTCTCCCTTATGTGTCCATATGTAAAGAGCCATATGTATTCTCAATTAGACCTTTCACAAAGTACGAGGTGCTACCCAAAAATTCGGGGAATTTAAACAGCGCGCCAGAACCGGTTTCGTATGCCTTTCCGCCGCTCGATGTGTCTAGCAGTATGCTTTGTGAATCAGTGTGCCAACAGTTGTCAAACTGAGAGGAAGTGTTATTAAGTTAAGTGCGTTTTTGTGAGGTTAAATTTTAGTGATCTGGCGATTTTTTTTACAACTGATATGACGGATTTTAAGGAGCAAAGAATCTGCATCAAACTTTGTTTCATTCTTTAAAAAAAAACTGCTACAGAAATCCACCGAATGCTACAAGAAGCCTTCGGAGATAATGCCATGAGCCAAAGCAAAACTTTCTTATGGTACAAACGCTTCAAGGACGGACGAAAGTCTGTCGACGACGATGAGCGTTCTGGACGACCGTCGACAAGCACAACACCGGAAAACATAGCAAAAGTTCGCAAGGCTATCATTGCAGATCGTAGGCAAACTACCCACGATGTTTGTGAGATAGTAAGACTGTCAAACGGGACCGTTCAACGCATTTTGGCGGACAATTTGAACATGAGACGCATTTCTGCGAGATTTATGCTAAGACAGCTGAGCGACGACCAGAAGGCCCATCGCGTTTCTGTCTGCAGGGAACTCAAACAAAAAGCCAGAGACGACCCCACCATGATCTCCAATATCATAACCGGTGATGAAACAT
>Ga0123352_10008317_pt1 | contig 16146 bp, 10 predicted proteins | sample TergutLab28metaG_FD_89700 | JGI IMG/M metagenome (GOLD analysis project Ga0123352, IMG submission 89700) | Labiotermes labralis P1 segment gut microbial communities from Petit-Saut dam, French Guiana - Lab288 P1 | ecosystem: Host-associated > Arthropoda: Insects > Digestive system > Gut ... | reverse complement strand
TCAATTTCTCTCCACGTGTTCTCCAACATGTCTTCAGTTATTGTAGCAAAAGCGTCTGTTATTCTTGCCTTCAAATTTGTAATATCTGGAACTGGTGTCGAAAACACTTTGTCCTTAACATACACCCATAAAAAGAAGTCAAGGGGGGTGATATCCGGCGATCGTGGTGGCCAGGGTGTCGGACCATCTCTCCCAATCCACCTGTTTGGAAATGTTACATCCAAAAACCGACGAACATATGAACCCCAGTATGGAGATGCACCATCTTGTTGGAAAATTATCCACGACTGAAACTCTTCTGACTGAGGTTTGTTTGTATTCCACGTAGTTTTCTTGTAATAAATGTTTGTAATCAGGGAAAGGCTTGGTGCTCACCCTGTATATTATTTCACGATTGTTGGAATTTACAGATGTGTTGGATGTATGGATGCGCCTTTGAGAAATGTATCCACCACTAGCCTCGGTATCACGCACGCAATTTTTCACCTCCAGGGTATAAAACAAACTCTTGCTTGCGTTAGGTTTTCAAAACTCGTACGGCTTCAAATTCATCCCCCCTTAAATATTCTTACTATTCCCGACTGGCTAAAATGTTAAATTTCGCTACTTCCTAATAGGTCCGAAAGTTAAAATGTTGATTACTTAACTCTATTGGCTCCCATTTATGTAACGTTGTTTCATTGTCACCCGTGTGAACTCCTTGACGCGTCATAGTGATTTCTCTTAATGTGCAAGCGTGCCAAATATTGTAAATCTTCCCAGCAAGATTTAAGATGACCAAAAGCTATCAAAGTTTACAACGTCAATTGTTCCAAAACGTTTCCTAATCCTTTTGATGTTTTGCTTGTTTCCTAAGCCATCAAGTTTGACACTGATAAACATCGAAACTTCTAGCCCACTATATCCGCCATAAGTCTCTCTGTCCCTGTAAGCTGCTATACAGACTCCTTACAGTTTCCCTTCCATCATATACTAAATTACTAATTTTAAACAAATCTGTCCGATCTACCAAATGTACAATTTGGACACTTAATAAAGGACTTAAATTCCATATACCGGTTATAATTTCGTGAAGACATGTTTGAGGATGGAGGTATTGCTCCATGCATTCTGAGCGTCGACAGTATTTAGAGGAGTCCACAGCTACCCAGTGCTTAATGTATTACAGACTTTAAAGACCCAAGGCTGGAATAAATTAACGTCGATCGTGCCGTGTGAGAAGTTCGTGAAAACCGTCGCCGCCATTTCTTGCTTTGTCTTTAGTCTTCTGGTGTCCTGTGCAGAGCGCAGGCGTTGTTTGGTACGTCCCATGCCTGCAGGGAGTGCAGAGGGTGACTTAGGTTAACAGCAACCTTTAAATTTGACATTCTGAGGGCCGTGCATCGTGATATACGAGGGAGAGTCAAAGGAAAACCTTCAAAATGCGATAAAAATTCTAAACAGCTCGATTGTCTTGTAAGTTGACAACAAAGGTACGCATTGTTTGAAGAGTGGCAAACAGGTGGCAGTACGATGCAGGAATGTAACACGACGGCGCAGTAGTAGTGTAAAGATGGCGGCCCCGCTTGCAACATGCTCCAAAGAAGAACAGCGTTCTGTCATCCGTTTTTTAAGTAGCGAAGGGGTGAACCCCATCGAAATTCATCGACGAAATGAAAGTTCAGTATGGTGATGCATGTCTGTCACTACAGCAAGTGTACGAGTGGACCAGGAAGTTCATGAACGGCATTAGTTCTGTAACAGACTCTCATCGACCTGGTCAGGCATACCGAGTAAGTGACACCAGAGGCCACTGCAGCAGTTGGAGCCATCGTGAAAGAAAATCGCCGCGTAACTGAATGAAATAGCCACACATCTGGATATGAGTCATGGATCAGCACACCATACCGTCCATGATGTTCTGCAGTTTATTTATATATTTGTATGTATAATATATTTATTTATATTTATACATTTAAGGTTTTCATATGACTCACTCTCGTATTTGCGTAATAAGGACCAACAAGATCCACTTTTCTCTCTTAATTTACTTCAATAATAATCTAAATGTTCGATCAGATTAACTATTCATCATCAGGAGGCATTTTACTGTATATGCAGATATTTATCATGCTTCTACGTTGATAGTAGGTAGTCATTGTAGATGCATGATAAATACCATATGCTGCATACACAGTAAAATGCCTTCTGATGATGAATAGTTAATCTGTTCGAACATTTAGAGGATTATTATTGAAATAAATTAAGAGAGAAAACTGCATCTTGTTGGTCCGTACTACGCAAGCAACTTTAAAATACCGCGAGCGTAATAATGAGGTGCTTCGTACGTCACACCTGCAAGGGGATGTCATTAAATGTTATTCAGAGTTGGAGAGACGAGTGAAACTGTGCGGCGCGTGTTGGAGATGACAGTGCGTATGAAATTGTGATTAAACACTTGAAGGGGACTGACCGCTTGGAAGTTTTGGGTGCAGATGGGAGGACAATATAAAGTGAATTATGAAAAGATGTGGCAGGGGTGTGGAAAAGTTACATTACGTGCTGATTCTAAGCGGCCATCATTCACATATGGAATATTTAGAGGTTATAACAGAGCGCACGCGCCAGAATTGTTGCGCTGCGCTTTCATTTCCAAAGGTTTTCAAAATCAATTACCGTTATCCCTGGGCTAGGAGTACAGAAGTAATATTCACGTGTGTGTTAAATGATACCACTATTAACACTGGCATGGCCCCAAGGCAAATTTGCAGCCTCATATGCCAAGTAGAATTTCAAAAGTCGTTAAATGCAGATTGAAACGTGGACAACGTATTTTATGTTTTGCTGACCGCACATCCTGGTACAGTTCTGGGTAAGTGACCAACTTGATGCACAAATACGTTATATAAAACGTTTATTATTACAATCCTCTACATGTTTCGAGCAACTCTGTGCTTATCATCAGGAGGTCGGATTGTATTAATACAGCATCTGGTACAGTATTCTCTGTAAGTGACCGTCTGGCGTGAAGGTTGAGAAGGAGCCTGCACACCGGACGGTCACTTGCAGAGAATACTATACCAGATGTTGTATTAATACAATTTGACCACCTGATGATGAGCACAGAGTTGCTCGAAACTTGTAGAGGATCATAATAATAAAAAAAACGTTTTATATGACGTAATTGTGCATCAAGTTGGTCACTTACCCAGAAGTGGACAACGTACTTAATGACGCCGTAAGCTAAGTGACAGTTTCCAAACGCCACGACCACGCATTCCATCACGTGATATAAAGCAGTTTCTTCTTGTTCTGGAAGTAAAAGGAAACATCAGTTTCGTGACCGAAAGGTTAAGCTGTTTTGCCTATAGATGGCGATACATTTTGAGAGAGAGAGAGAGAGAGAGCTCGACTGTACTAACAGCACAACAGTGGGACGTAGCTTTACCGTTATGACGTAACGTGATTCAACGACCGAAGTAAGGCCTGTGAATAATGCCAGTTGTAATGATGTCCTAAATCGCAGTAGGCCTGCTTGTTCAGTCAGGCTGTGTGACGGTGTGTGTGTGTGTGCTATCGGTGCCATATGCCGCTTACAGACGCAGAATTTGATGCATGGGCTCTGCAAACCTCGTGATAACACCACATCTTACACTGCAATAAATCGTATACATTGCCGGGAGGAAGAGCCAACATAATGCCAGTAGACGGGAAGCTTTTGAATGTTGTGTTGCCTAGAATAATTCATGACTGTGACAGCCTGGGGAAAGTCACGTGAATGGATATAAAATAGAAAACGTAGTTCCTTTCTGTAGGCTGTCTTAGTTTGCGCACGTATCGATGAGTTCATATTCTTGCGCACTCCAACGAATGCATGTCTGTTGACGTACTGCAGTATCTGTGAAGTTTCTGGTTAATGTTAAGACTAGATACGCCAAAAGACATGCAGTGTTCAGCGGAACTCAAGGGTCGTTATTCCGTCTCTGAGCCTAACGAATGCTGTCCATGTCCACACCGTCTACACATCACCCACACGCTACATTAAAATTCACCACATCACTACATCAGGCATCACTCCATATGCACTAAACAATTTTAACTCAAGATTTTAATCATTACCCATTATTAACCTATATTTATATTACTTATACAATTTTAACTGAAATTATAATAATTTTTAATTGCAACTGAGTGACGGCGACACAGCTAACCCCATTTGTACCTTTGTGTTCTTGTAATAATGTCACCCTGAAGATGGCAGGCCGAAACATGCTGGTGAGAAGTTAGTGAATGAAATACATCATAAAAGTCGAGGTACATTTTTTGGTTATTTATACATTACGGTGCCGGTCCCAGAGGCCGCGCGGTCTAAGGCGCATGTCTGCCGCCGCTTGCCTGCTGAAATTATGGGTTCGAATCCCACCGAAGGAATGGATGTCTGTTTTGTTGTCTCTGTGGTCTCTGCGACGAGCTGATCACTCGTCCAGAGGAGTCCTACCGGCTGTGTTGCGTCGTTGTGTGTGATCTAGAAACCTCGTGGATGAGGAAGCTCTGGCCCAATGGTGGGGGGGGGGGGGGGGTGTTGCGCCAAAAGAATATATATATTACGGATCTGATTAATGTGCGGGAGATGGAACATATAAAAATCCTATTACTTTTGCTAGTACATCCTTTCAGCTTTCCGAATAAAATACAGTGCATGCATCATATTAACCTTGCGACCTACATGTGTATCGATCTCACATTCTTTCATTTAATCACGCAAATAATATTTAATGAAAAATTCATAATTTGAATTTCGACGCTACGTAATATTCTCTATCCTGCTGTTCCACTCTTTTTCTGATGTTATATAATACTTGTACAATTCGTGGTCTTTTTTTGCTTCGGTGCCGTGTGGTATATGAATGTTCAGACGTTTAGGTAGAACGTACTGCCTCTCTATTCGCCCTGAAGATGTAGGTAGTATGTTTCTCCGAAACGTCTGAACTACACGAAGTAGAAGCCAAGAGAAGGTCATAAACTGTTTAGAAGCTACCGTGGAAACCTAAAATCGGATATTTTAGACGCTTCGGTCTCAAATGCCTTCGTTACGTAGCTTGCAGTACGGGACCGCACATGAGCCTCTCAATATAGGCAAAATTAAATGAACATAGAAGCACTTGGTCTTGACTGGTACCCAGCGTTCAGCGAATTTAGTGCAGCGTTACTGCTAGCACTTTGTGATTGCAGTTCGGATTTATTATTGTCCCGTGTATGGAATAAATACCTAGTTATTAAATTCTGGTAGAGATGTAATGTGAAACGGACCGTAAGAAGGCGGTTTGTGTCACACCTGTCGGTAATTCTGTCAGCATTGCAGCGTGTGGCAATAATACCGTAACAGCGAGGTAATGAGTATTTTGTTGGTGTATTTAACGACACCTTGTCACATGCTGAATACAGTGCGGATGAAAAGTGGCAATGGTGTGGAAAGAAAGCACACTAGTGCCTTAATATTGTCCATTTATTGTACACCCAGCACTTCTTTTACATCTGTTTGTTATACGTCTTTTGCATTAAGGCCCATTTCCAATTTCCACCGTTTCATAATTAGCGCTCTCTCAGTCTTGGTTTAACGCCCTTCGTCTGGTTTAGTTACAGTTATGTAAGTGTTTGTATGGGAATATTATTTTCATTTACAACTTTTTTGATTCACGCCCACTTTTCCAGCAACGCAACTAAGGCTCAAAACAAGGGCTGGGTGTACTACCCCAGCATTCAATCTGATGGACAGACCAAATCATGAAAATCCTTGATTTTAAGCTTTCGCCGTGTCCTGTACGTAATATGTTTTCTTTTTGGTAATTCCCCGGCGTCACAAAGCTAATAGCCGACGTTTCGGAACCCTCTATCGGTTCCATCTTCATAGGCAGATGGATGAAGTATGTGACGCCGGGGAATTACCCAAAAGAAAACATATTACATGAAAATCCTGTTTTTCCATTTATGAAGCACTATGGATAAGAAATAAGTCGTTGGTTACTGCAGTGTAAAAGAACGATCAAGTCATGGTCTCTTAAGCAGACCTTCCTGGTTACCTCCACGCCTGGACATATCCGTTCTTTAAAACACTCTCTTTGCCCCTGTTCCTAGTGCTCCTCTGTGCCGAACCCGGATTGATTTTACAAGGACTTTAATTATATACAATATTGATAGAGCCGTACTAGATCTGTGTTACTATATATACCTTGTGTTTCGCTTAGCGAAGGATTTTTAAACCTTACGTGTTTAATTTTGAACATAAAATCAATTGCGGGTAATATTCGTGTGGTGGAAACGAAATTAAAAAAAAAAATCTTCCCACGCTTTAAAACAGTTTCGGTCACCAAATTGTGAAACCTTCGGTCGTGACGTGAAGAAAACTGGATGACGTGTGGACTGATGTACAGACAGACAGACAGACAGACACGGCTGTCATAGCAATGCAAAGGGCGCATGTAAACAGTAGGATGAAATCAATTATTATGAAAAGGAAATGGTGCCTTCACGAAATCCTGTTCTGTCTGGATATAAATTAACCTCGTTTTCTAATAAGGCAGAGCTTGGATCATGCAAAGGGAACATTACTAACGCACACAGAATTTAATTGAATTGAAATTCTATTGTTGTTGCGTCAGTGCTTTTGACCTACTAGTGTAAGCGTCAGTCGTGCAAGGTGTATTGCTCAAGACCTGAGATTAATCACACTTACTGATAGCTGACCTGCATGTCTGCGGGACGCATTGTTAATAACTACGTATGACCACTGGGTGACGTTTCCACCTAAGAAGTGTCACATCGAGGCACATCTTGAAGCAGCATAAGCGTACAAAACCGCCATGATGACATTGTATACGAAGCACCTGCTAGGACACACTCAGTAGTATCGATTAAGGATGAGAGTTGGCTGTTGGTTTTACCGACTCTGCTTGCTTTGGTCGAAACGTTCCTGATAAAAGTTCTGTGTGCAGACGCAAAGGTACCTGGCTACCTTTTCGCCTGACAGCGAAAACTGATCCAGCTTTGGGATTGTTGTGTTCTATTCGAAACACTAGAAGTGGATGGAATTCTAAAACCTTGAGAAAGCACCTGTCCGCAAATACAGGCTGTACAGCTTGTAGCTGCATTGGTGTACTGAACGGTGCGCCTGCAGTGCTCCTCGCTGTAAAGCGGACGACACTGGCCGCACGGTGACCGACAGGGCAGTCCGTTGTGCAATCCGGTACTCAGTTCCGCGTTAAGAAAGCCCCGTATAACAGGTTGTGACGTATGATTGTGTGCGTGTTGTGCAAGAGTATGTGTCGTAGGTACTAAATAAGAACGAGACGAGACACCGATGGTAACAGAGAGAGCCGGGATAGCGTGTTCGGTAGAGTGGCGAAGCCACGGGATGGACGGCCTGCGTTTCGAATTCCGGCAGGTGAAAGATATTTTTCTCATCTTCAAAAAAAAAAGTCTCGACTGGGTCTGGGGCACAAACAGCTTCCATTTCGCAGGGTACCGGGATTATTTCTCGGTCTTGAGGTTGACCACTCACCTGAATATTGCGCAGAGGTTACGAATGACTGGATCTATGCCTCTGCTCCCCCTGTGTGTCTTCGTGGTGTGGACAGAGACGAGTTCATCTTTTGTAACAGTAGTAGTAATATGCGTGGCGTGTGCCTGTCCTTCGTTCGGTTTTGCATTCGCGGGCTGTACCGAAAGAAGTTACGTAAATTAGGCAGTCAGTGAGATCTAATTTTACATTTGCCGTCAGATGTTATGTTGCGTATGGTGGATGAGTGGACAGTTTGTGCAAGTCATAGCTGGGGGTCGGAATCTGCAAGTTTTTCCGCAGAATTAACAACGGAAATTACACTAGTGCTTTATGTTACGGAAAGCAGCCAAACACGTGTAACTGCTGAAGTGCGATTCTTTTACTTGTACGCAGGATAGCCCATTTCACTCAGATTGCATTTTGTTTGGGCTGCTAGAAGCGCAGCTTTGCGGGAAAGCGCAGGTACTGGGACTAGCAGTTTGGTCGCGGCCGACAGTTGTGCACATGTAGAGGATCAGCTTCTGTATCTGTGGATGGATGTGCACAGGGAGGGTAGCCTACCGTAGGATAATGGTAGGATAACAAGTAAATATGTATATACATAAACATACGTACATACATACTACGTACATACATAATACATACATACGTAAATACATAATACATACATACATAAAGACATACATCCACATATACATACGTAAATACATACATACATAATACATACGTACATGCGTACGTACATACATACATACACACGTACGTACATACATAATACATACATACTTAAATACATAATACATACATACCTACATACGTACACATATATATATATATATATATATACGTACATACATGTATACATACATACATACGTACATGCCCACAGGCCCACAAGCAAATATTCATACCGGACAAATCGGTTGTGGTCTGCTTTATAACAGCCCACAGTTATTTCTGTAAGGAATGCAGAAAACCACGATAAGCCTGAATTGGTCCTCATAGTCGTTCCGTTATCGAGATTCTAAATAGTATGCTGCATGTGTGAGTGAGCCGTGTTTGGGCTGTCCAGTCCGTCGGTGAGCAATGTGCCAAGTCGTATGTTTACTCGCGTTTAGTTCAATACTTACTGGATCAAGTCTTGTTTTGACTAATGACGTGTCTTTTTGCAACTGAAACATTTTAAGATTCCGAGCGATCTGTTACATGTGACACTTGCTAGAAGAAACCAGTACTCAGTGAATGCTACGTACTGTGGGAAGTTCTTGGCGACTGACTGCTCTTGTCTATATTCCTCCGTGTCCTGCTGCAGAAGGAACCTGCCGCTGGTCATGCGTCGAACAGCCAGTGAACCGTTGTACGGTACGGTCGTTTGTGATACGTTTAGGTGTATGTGTGTATGTTTTTATTTATATGTGCATATTATATATATATGCACACACACATATATACGTACGTACATACATACATATGTACGTAATACATACGTACGTACGCACATACATACACACATACATAATAATACATACATACATAGTGCGTACGTACGTACACACACATGCATGCATGCATACATACATACGTACGTACAAACATACAAACATTCAATGTCATTGACTCCCAAAGTTCGGTGCAAACCTTCTGTTGTCTTGTGCCCTTGACATTTCAAGACTTTGCCCCCATCCCTAATTTTGTGCTTGTTGTTATCCTGAATTCTTCCAGGCAGTACCGTAAAACACGGCAAGATTTCTTGCAACCACTCTGTCTCAAATTATTTATTGAACAATAGAGGCAATGAACTTGTAACGTAACATTGTGGCGCGTTCGTGTGATTTATACTTTCTCTACGCAATTTCATACAAGTCCCCTCTATGACTTCACGTAAATCCGTCCATTGGCAGCCATGCTGATACATGCGGACAGACAGGCAGAGAGATGGACGGACTGTCTAACAGCCTGATACTATTTCAGTCGGAGAGAGCGCTTCTATGTAATGTCGCCTGAAACAATGAAACATACTTACGTTTTCATGTACAGTGTCCGATATTTTGTCCGATTTTAATCAAATTTGAATTTTTTCGCCATATTTTCATAAAAGGTCTGAATATCAAATTTCACACATAAGTCCGTCCAGTGGGAACCGCGCACAGACGGACGTGCATGAAGTTAATAGCCATTTCTGGCGACTGCGCACAAGCGCCTCAACACGAACTGTCGTTTGATGCTATATTGTCCGTGTGTGTGAACGTGAAGAGCGTCGTGCAGTGAAGAGATGTGATGTTCTGAAGTCTGTGAAGATTCGTTTTGTGGTGTTCTGGGGTATGCCACCTGGTTGTCTTGGAAAGGGCTACTGACTTCATCGAAGAAAATCCTGCCTCGATTTTAGTGGCACATCTTTATATGGCGGTTGGTAACGTAACGGTCCGCCGAAATATTGATACACCCTCGCCAGACTACACGGTGTTTAACCGAGGAGACCACAGTATGCGTTGTTAAATGGGCGTACAAACAGGATAAAATGAAAAGATATTTAACATTGCATTTCAACACTTGGGCCCATTGTTTTTATTAATTTCATGAAGGTAATCATATCAAAACATTATGCAAGTGGTTGGTCGTGTAGTAGGGATTGGCCAGTAGAAGGAACCTGACCACCTACAATAACCGTTCCACTTTTGCTAGGCTAATTTCAATTTGGCGGTAGAGTGAATGGCGACAGATTAACATTCGTCGGCTAAACTATATAGTGTTACTGTCTGAAGTTCTAGACCGCGTTATGTACCTCCTGTTGTTTTCACTTCAGCTGGCGTAACGACTGTACTCATTTATGCACCCATTCGTGAAGATGTGTGGTAGTGCTGCACTGGTTAAGTGGAAGAGTGGACCCCAAGGGCCATGATGAAGAGAAAAGTCTGCACTTTCGCACGGCATCGAACGGCGATTTTGTGGTCGTAAAACGTGTAATGTTTTTAGCCGCGTTAGTGAAGTAGCGAAAAGTGGCTGTTAACCTTGTCTTATCAGTCCGTCTGTCTGTCCACATGGAACATCTCGGCTACTGCTGGGCGGCGTTTCATGAAATGTTGGTATTTGAGGAGTTTTCGGAGATCTGTGGAGAAAATTCATGTTTGATTAAAATCTGATAAGAATAACGGGTACTGTGCATGACGATCTATCTACATTTGTGATAATATCATGTTGAATGCTTCGTCATCATCATCATCTGCCTCCATGGGTTAGGTCGTATGACCTGTTCTGGCATCGACGCGTTGCCATCCTTTCCTGGAGCGTCCACAGTCTCTTCGTCCTCGGGGTCTGGAGTTGAGGGCGTGTTTCGGGAGTCTGTTGTTATCCATTCTTTCAAGGTGGTTGATCCAATTTTGTTTGTATTTGGTTCTTACATCTTGTATTCCAGGGATCTCTAGTTCTTTTCTTATGATTTCGCTTATTTTGTCTAGTCTTGTGTATCCCTTCACACTTCTTAGAAAGCCCATCTCTGCCGCTTCTAGGCCAATCATGTCTCGCTTCGTGGTTACCCATGCTTCGCTACCATAAAGTAGTGTTGGCCTAGCTGCAACTTTATAAAACTTCATCTGGGTGTCTTCGTTGACAGAAATGTTTCAGAAACAAGCTGTCCATGAATTTAAAACACAATTTTATGTTCAACAATGTTTTTCCCGAAAATGGCGTCGTTTATGAGGTGGTGTGGAAAAAATTGGTAGAGACAGAGAGGTCACTTGTGGCGATACAATACGGCGCAGAAAAGCGCGATTGGCATGCCGGATAGCTAAGGCAAGAACACAGACACGCACTCATAATACTTAATACTTATGCTTTTCGACGGCAACTGTGATTACGCGAACGCGCCTGAATGTTGCGTTATGCGTACATTGCGTGTCGTTTTTGTATTTTGATTCATGCTGGAGTTGCGATGATGGAAGAATTTCGCATAGCAACACCAACTCCATTGTATTAAACGAAAGAATGAAAGATATGAGCTCTGTATCTCCCCACTAGTGCCTGAGTTTCGAGTACTTGTTAGGTCACTGCTGCCCTCTGTGCAGCTGCTGCTGAAAGCATCAGTGACGAAGCGTGCTTTTCAGCACTTTGAGCGATTACTTAATTTTTATTCGATTTAGCACTTTTCTTTTTAGATCTTAATTTTATACATCTATGTACCCGCCATGTTGGAGATAATGACTGTTTTATGTTGTTACTGGAATTTCCTTGGCGAGGGATTTACGAACATTGTTATAGACCTTTAGAACAGTTCGTCTCTCTTTTAATTGTGACTTTATATGTTCCAGTGGCATGTACTGAATTACAATTTAAAAGTAAAACGTCTGAAATCTGTCCCTAAAGTAACACAGTATACTGAGGTATTAACGAGACCCACCTTCTCGCCATCTCGTGTTTAATATAGTCTGTATATGCATATAATCTATGTGTGATTACACTCTTCTTTCACTTACTTGCATAATTCCTAATTTCAACGTCTGGAAATGAATCGGAAGACCGTGAATAGAAGAATTTGCTTAATGTATGGTCATTGTGTCTAAGTTTATTATTGTACATTTGAAGGAGGAGATTTTGTGAAATATGTAATATTGCAAGATTCTCTTCTGTGTTACATATAGCCTATTGTTATTTTTTGTCAGTTGATGGGCCATTTAATTTTTTTTTTTTGCGTGTTCCCAGATTTGTTGCTAAAAGCGACTGTTAGCCTCGCCATGTCCGTCCGTCTGTCCGCCTCAAACAGCACGAATCCTCACCACACTGTTTTGTTTTGTTTTGTTTTGTTTTGTTTTGTTTTGTTTTCTTAGTTTGTCTGCTTGTTCCGATTTTGATCAAAATCGGACATAAATAACTCTTTACATGAACATTCGTGAGCATTTAGGTCAGTTGTGTTCATAACGGAGATATTGTTCTCTTTGGGGGACGAACTGAAGCCTGAGAAACAATCCACTCTCTAAGCAATCGACTTTAAAGCAAGAAATACTGCAGATAATCGCAACTCTCGATCTTGACGAGATAAGTACGGGAAACACAACATCTCTCAGTTTACGAGAGAAGTACAAGAAATGCGATATCTTGACTTTAACAGGATAAGTGCAGGAATCAAGGCAGGGCCACAGATGGCGGAGGAACAGTTGACTGTCGTCACACAGGACGAAGTAAGAGTGTTGATTGCTTGTAGACTGCTTTGGAAGCTTTTGTGAGTAATGAGAATATAGGATTAGGAAGGAAGTAACAGAGCGAACGCGAAAGAAATGGTAATGGCCCTCAGACACTTTCTAACTTGTTTAGAAATGGTCAGTTATTCCTAATTAGTAGCGAAGTTCAGAATGCGTGGAGTTGTGCTACACTACTCAATACACATTCATGGCACGTTGCGTAGTTGTGCTGAACGTCACTTTAATAATTTTTTGCCTTTGATTTACTTATTTAAGTATGTTTCATCTTTTTGGTTAAGCGGTTTATGTTGTTCGTGTGTTTTGTTTATGTTTGTCTATTTAATCAAATCAGTAACGACGTAGGTTAAATTTCCAACAGCAAAACGAATTTTTCCTTATCTTTTGCATAAGTATATCGATTTGGAGTTATAAATTTTGTTGTAAGGTAAAGCAATCCCGTTACAGGCCTCGAGTGGCCCAGAGGGTTCCAGGAAGTTAAGGTTCCCAGATTTCATGACGACACAGGCCTTACGCACCGGCCGCCTTAACCCCCAGGGAATGCTCCTCGTACTCATTTCTGTTAGAGGCTGAGTCGACCCAGAGCTATAGTGCGGTCGGAAGGATTTTATGTCAATGAAAAATTCCAATGACACCATCTGGGATCGAACCACCGACCTTCCGATTTGCAGCACAGTACCTTAACCGCTGTGCCACCGCGGTCCCCCAAATTTTGTTGTGGCATACCAATATTTTTTTTGTAGGCGAAGAAGCCAAGAGTTCTTCTGAATCCGACGTACCAAAATAGTGCCCTCCATTCGACCTCATATCTCTCGGTCTGCTTTACAAATAAATCTTCACTCCTGATGCTGACGTATTCTCATTGGCCGAAACGTGTATTTTGCCGTCCTCAGTTGGCCGAATTTTACTTTTTAAAAGTTGAAACCTAACTGCCTAAACCAAACGGCGCGGCCGAACGCTCTATTTTAAGTTGCGAGACCCCAGGCTTTCAATGAACGAATATCTTGGGGGCGTGTTACTACGTATCCTTCCACTGGACGAATTATGGCTTCAAGATCGGCCAAGTGTGGGATCTCACCAAGACACACCGCGACGTGTCCCTGCCGCCACCGTCCTTTTCTCGTTAATTTCTAATGCCAGACGGTTTACACATCACCCCAATTTGTAAGCCGAAAATAAATAAATAAATCTCATAATTAACATGTTCAGTGTTGGAACCCGAACTGCCGGTTTCATTGGCATATAAGTTTGTTGCTAACTGTAAAATTGTTAATATATTAACATATTTATATATTTTTGTATCCATGCGATTATGAGCAACAAGAGAAAGACAGGCATGATGCTGGAATAAATGTGCGTTGAGAAGTTTCGAGCATAGTAGTGTTTAAAGAATGTCATTCTAATGACACTGAGGTCTTCGTGTCGTGTTACACAGAGGAGCTGTGAGAAGTGAGTACAAATATGGGGGCTCAAAACCGGAAGCAAGAAACCATTTGGGAGGCCTCTGATGGCACAATAATATTATAAAGGGGCTTTATTTTATCTGACATCTCGCAGCCACTTTTCCCTCAGACCGTGCCGCGTGACCGAAGGCAGCGCAGCCCTAGCCGCTTTTCCAGTGTTCCGTGGGTTGGGGTTCAGGCGTTTTAATTCACTGCACTTCACTCTCGTGTCACATCTTATAAAAAGTTGTTTATTGAACGTCGGATTTCTGTTGGTGAAACAGAATGCACTACGTATAACTTTTTTTTAAAGACAGTCTTCACTGCGAGGGTTATAGATTCACCCTCTGCCCTTTAACATTTCCCACAGGTACGAGCCACGTGGTTGTATGTCCGGTGAACAAGGAGGCCACAATTCCGCCTTTATTCTGTCACTAAGAATGCTCTAACAAAATCTTAGTAATTAACCAACCTAATGCACAAATTCTTGCTTTATAATAAGTTTATTATATGCCTCTACATGTTTCGAGGACTATGTGTTCATCATCAGGAGGTCAAAATTGTATTATACAGCATGTGGTTTCATCACGCCTGTAGGTGTTCGTCCGGTGCACAGGTTGAGAGAGGACTCACGGGACGGTCACCTACAGGTGTGATGATACAAGATGCTGTGTAATACAATTTTGACCTCCTGATGATGAGCACATAGTGCTCGAAAGGTGTAAAGGCATATAATAAACTTATTATAAAACAAGAATGTGTGCAGTAAGTTGGTTAATTGCTAAGATTATACTGAAATGCACGGTCAGCAAAACATTCAAAAAAAGAGCTGTAACAAAGTTTAGTATTATGAGCTGTTGCGCTTTCTGTGTGTTTTGGTATTGTGACAGGTGTTCATAGCGACTGCAGCTGCTTCATAATTTAAGCGAGCTGACAGGATGTGACTGACTGCAGTTATGAGATAAAATAAAATAATATTATATCATAAAGAAATAAATTCTGATAATATTGCGTGGACTCGTATATCTTCCGTCACAGAATCTTTTGAATTCTGTAATGAACCTGCACGTTTCATAAAATGCGGAGAGTTTATTGACTAGCTGAGTGACTGCTGCTGCTCAAGGAAGTTCTTTTTTCCGAAATTTGTATGCTTATATGTGTTCGTACATTACGAACTATATGAGAGAGGTCCGAGCCCTTCAAGAAATTTTTCCATAGCTGACAGATGTGATTCGCGTGTTTGATATTTATTTATTTATTTGACCCGGAAATTTTCGCCTACGATCTTAATCACACAGTGCCTTGAAAAGGTTAAAACAATTTCTATAAATTTTGTTGAGACATTGTTTTTTGGCCCAAAACGCTATTGTAGGGAATGTAAACTTTTTGTCGCATCACCTTCAAAGTTAGTGGCATTGTACCGCAAAAGGTGGGTCAGTTGAAATTCTGGGAAGGTGTCATTTTTATATATCCCGAAATTGAATTTGAACACCTAGGAGCTTCGGACTTTCAAGTTGTGGGATGTGTGGGTCATGGAGTGGATTGATCTGGCTGAGGATAGACACGTGACGAGCTCGTGTGAACGCGGTAATGAACCTTCGGGTTACGTAAAATGCGGTCAATGTCTTTACTGGGTCGGGAACCGTTAGATTGTCAAGAAGGACTCTGCTCCGTGGAGCTAAGTAGGTAGTCAGTGAGTCGTTTTTTATGTCAGTGCTTGTCAGTCGCGCGGTTGAATTTCTGAGCGTAGGTTTCCGTATACAAACATGTCGGTGGTGCGTGCGTGCGTGCGTATTCACCTGTTGCCATGTTGATTGTCCATATTATTTACTTTCATATATGTGTTTGTATGTGCATATATATATATATATATATACAGGGTGTCCCAGGAGGAAAGGACCTAACTTCGGGAGAGTGTTCCTTAGGTCAAACTATAACGATATAACCCAAAACACCTATATCCAAAGTTCAATGGTTA
>Ga0123352_10008314_pt1 | contig 16149 bp, 12 predicted proteins | sample TergutLab28metaG_FD_89700 | JGI IMG/M metagenome (GOLD analysis project Ga0123352, IMG submission 89700) | Labiotermes labralis P1 segment gut microbial communities from Petit-Saut dam, French Guiana - Lab288 P1 | ecosystem: Host-associated > Arthropoda: Insects > Digestive system > Gut ... | reverse complement strand
GAGATTTTTTCCTTTAGCAATATGTCCAGAAATGAGATATTCTAAATGGGAAGGAAACTTCAGTTTCTAAAGAAAGGCTATGCTCCATGAAGTTAAAAAGTGCAGGCTATAATTTATGAACCTGTGCTACCTGTAAAAAAAATAAACCATTAATATGTAAACAGCTCTTTTTCCTGAAATATAAAAAAAAAAAAAAAAATATTTGCAGTTTGTTTAATGAAGCTATCCAAATGTCGGCACTACATAGCCCCGAATAAATGGATAATAATGTATTGAAAAAAGGTAGAAGGGAGCATATTGTGGCCAAAGTTAAGGTACACTACCAGAATTTGCCCAGAGGGACTGAGGAAAACCACATAAATGTCAGTCAGCATAGTTGATGTCCTAGCACAGATTCAAATTTGGCATTTCCCAGACAAAAGCCAGAAGCATTACTGCTTAAACTAGCTTAGCTGGTGACATAGCAAAGCAGAACACAAACTGTGAACTTGAAAGAAAATGAGCAATGTCAACAACCTTAACTATACGAATGGTAAGGAACACCAATTATGTACTACCCATTACTTTCATTACACCATATTATTTAAATAATGAAGTGCAGAGGCAGACACATTCATTACATGCATCTGTATACCTGTGTGCTGCCTCCTATGTACTGACTATGAATGTACACATAGACATGGCTCAGTAATGTACAAGCCATTCCCTTTAAAATGTATTGTAGTACCAGCGAATTGAATAATTACATAAAATCACAGGTTTCATGTGCAAAAAATACTATTGTACACAACCTAGTAGTACTCAAATTACTGTTCAGAAATAAAATAAAAACTGAAATTTGGTCCTGTCACGGAGATTATAACAAAAACTTAAAATCTAATGTATCCTGGTTTGAACACTGGACGTCTCAGCATTGCCTGTTCTTATAACAGTGCTCCTCACAATAGCCCTAGAGGGGCCACTTTGTCCACCATAAATGCCGCATGGGGTGGTCTGGGATTGAATCCAGGCCAGCCAATTTGGAATTTGCAGTGGACCAAGTGGCACTGGTACAGGTTTTTCTTTGGTTGTCCATTCTCAGTATCATTCCATCTGTGTTCCACGCTCATTCACTTATCTATCGCCTATTCTAAATAGCCTCAGCAGTTGCTGAATAACAAACATGACAGAAATGCTGTAAACAGAAAAATGTTTTTTTTTTAATGGCTGGCACTGCGTGGACTAAGGTACCAACATGGTTCCACCCTAAATCTAAACAACTCTGTATTCCTGTGCTGCCTCATGATGCTACCAACTGATAGCAACTTGCCCCACAATGCAATGCTTTATAATAATAAGTGTGTTCTAAGACTATTCATAAGAATAATCAGTTTTTCAGAACGGCTTTTACAACTGCACCAAAAATTCATAAAAAGTCACATTGTCTGTAGCTAAATATACTTATGTTCATAGCTGAAAACTCAAACCATTCCCCAAGTCAGTGTTACAATCTCCAAAAATTATGGATTACTTAAGCCCTTTAGGAATAACCTGCTGGGTACTGTTACATCCACTGTGAAATGCAAACTAATAAGTTTAGTGATCTTATCATCTGTCCATCTAATCATTGTCTTAGCTGTGTTTTGCATTATGTGCTCTAAATATGTAGCTAGAATACAGACTCAGAAAAAAGAAGTGGGCTCATATATAATATGTGCAGTTACATGATATCTGTGGGATGTAAGTGGACTCACAGGGATCTCATACATCAAGGCACTCGGACCACAAATCTACTACTGGTTATAATTTCTACATGATACATCATTCAGCAAAGGCTAATATACTGCTACAGTCAAACATTCTTAGGGTTCAGTAAATCAAAATATAACTGATCACTCTATTTTAAGGCAACTGGCTAAGTCCTGTAATTCTAACAGCACCCATACAAATACAATTAATACTTTTTGTTTCTTTCATTACTTATATAATACATTTTAGGTTTCCATACCCCCCACATACAGGAGAGAATGCATTTCTCTTTACATTAGATGAGTATATGATCTCTTCCTCAAGTTTACATTTCTCTGCATTTTATGTTTACTGTTTCCTTGGAAAACATGAAACTAGAAGTTAAGTGTAACATTCTCCACTTTGATTAATGAGACATTCAGGTGCAATTCATTGTACTGTACCTTGCTTCACTCATGTTGCTGAGATCAGTCCCCAGAAGCACAGAGGGTTTAACTTGACCCTTATCATTAAATAGCCACACATAACACTCAAGGCTGGTAAGAAGCATACGTAGCCAGCGTACCACATGGACAAGAGATACTTCATTTCTAAAATGCTTCAAAGTAGGAGTGTATGCTATGCCTCCACTTTCTTTACTGCCTTCACAAATTTTGACCAAAGATGTCCAAGAATGTGTGTCAGCATACCACCTCACAAACTGGCTTCCAGTCTTGCAGTCTACACAGAAAAGCATACGTTAACACATTAATTATATTTAAATTTTATACAGGTTATTAATTACAACTATAACATTAAAATTGATTTATGCCCTTTCATATTTCCATTCTTAACTTAGTCACTAGTATATGTAACACATATTTGAAACTCCTCTTCAAGAAAATATTTTGATACAGCTTTGATATCCACGTATGTCTTTCCTTTAACATTTCAACATCATTTGTTGTTGCCAAATATGGAAGGAGGAGCATACTCAGTCTTTCATAAGCAATGTACTGCTAATTCATCAGCTGCATAGTTCAGTTAATCAGTTCATCATACTCAGTCAATAAATTCATATTTTTGCCAATAAACTGTTTTTTGTTTACAAATGAACAGAAATAAAAAATGTCATGCCAGCTTATCTCCAAATGCACAGTTAAATTACACTTCATATATTACACACATTTTTTATACTGATGTGTAGTTATCTTTTCATTTGCTGTGACCCTAAACTTGTTACATGAAACCTTATCTTCAAATTGCAAATCTGTCAGTGTTTGTACTCTACCAGCATATGTGAAGAACCTGTACTTTCTAGCAGAAAATGCTTGGTTTTTTTGGTCAGTTATTGTTCCACACATAAAAATCAGACTGCAATTGGAAAACAAAAAATATTCAGTTACAGAGACAGCAGTTTTAAAGTCACACTGTCATGTCCTGTTGCATAACTGTCTCGCAGAGACTGCTGAATTGCAGTTTTTTACACACAACTTTCATTTTAAAGTAAGGCCTACCTCCTGTTTTTTAATAACAGTAAAATTAAATAAGAATTCTCTTACGCTGGAGAAAATACAAAACCCAAACACCTTCAAGTATTTAACTACATACAAATATAGACCCTTATCTGCTTTAAGTGACAACTCAACCCTCAGCCTGAACCATTTACTGCATCGTAACGACCACAAATATACAAGAAACTTTTTCATGGATGAGCAAAAGACCCAGCCTACCACTACTAATATTCATTCACAGCTTACCTGGCAGTAGTTGTGCCAGTTCATATACCAATTCCATGCACTTATGTCTGCATTGTGCTTGAACAGTGCCACATTTCACCAGCAACCATGACACAGCATCTTTCAGCAGAATTCCTTCAAACTCTGTTGGCTTCCTGCGTCTGTTGCATTCCTACCAGAACAACATGTAAGTCACAATTTCTAACAAAGAGCAACTTGCTGGCAAAAGAGCCAACTTTCAATAGTTGTTAAAAAGTAGCAGAGGTCTACCAGGTCTACTCTTGATATAATAATCTGTACATGTAATCTTTCAACACATCAGAAGTTAATTAAAGAGACCATCAAAATAAATACAACACATGTGTTATGTTCTAAACTGAAATCTACAACTAACAACAGAATTCAGAATATCATTTAAACTCAAACAGTAGAGAGCATTTTGACAGCACATTTAGCAGTATTTTTAAAAGTAAATTGTTTTGACATTTACTTTATTAAACAGAGAGGCTTTTTCTTTCAGTACTCTTCCAATATGATTTAATGCTGTCACTACTTGCTCTTGACTCCCGAGGACTGAGCCTGTTTCTTCTGAAAGTGACAAATTTATAACCATGTGGTACAGCAGCTCTAGCCAGAATTCACTGACAAATGATTCCTCCTCTCGTAATACTGTGTAAACACTATTCAAAACCAGCGCCGCACCTGTAAGATGAGAGCAAATATCCAAGTATAAATATGAAAGCACTTCCCAATATGCTGACATCAAGCAGAAACACCAGAGTTTTGGCAGTTTCTGTCATTCAAAAACAGAACATATCACGACTGGTTTAAACATACGATATATAAGTGTTTCTGTGTACAGAAATGACATTTGAGACATTCTATTAATTTAAAACAAATATAAAACCAATCACCTAGGAAATTTATCATTCGCAATGCAACAGTTTGAAAAATTTTCACTTCGAAAAGGTGGATGTGCCAGCTACTGCCAAATGAATGCATCTTTAATCAAAAGAAAATAGCATACTATAAATAAATAAAGAAATGTTTTGCATGCCTACCTTTATGAAAAGTGAGAACTTCTTAATTCAATTCTACAGCAGTTCCATTTGTAAAAAAGTGTGCACCAGCTTCACTGCAGTTTCAATTATGTTAATTACACATCTCTTTCCACACAATCTATCTATAAAAAGTGACAATTTATGATCCTCAGGATCATCATGAGAAACACACTAATCAATTCTCTATCACTTTTCAGATCTTTTAATGCACTTCCCATTCTTGACTGTTATGTCACATGCACATAATTACAGAGACAGACACATCATCACCTTCACATACGCCTCTTTACCTTTTTTTCCAGGGGACTGCAGTAGCACAGTAGTTAAGGTGCTGTGCTACAAATGGGAAGGTCACTGGTTCGATCCCAGCTGGTGTCATTGGAATTTTTCATTGACATAATCCTTCTGATCGCACTATGGCCCTGGGGTCGAGTCAGCCTCTAACAGAAATGAGTACCAGGAGCATTTCCTGGGGGTAAAGGCAGCCGGTGCGTAAGGCTGACAACCTTACTACCATCCTGTGCCGATGTCATGTAGTCTGGGAACCTTAACTTTCTGGAGCCTTCTGGGCCACTCCAGGACTGTAACGGGACTGCTTTACCTTTATTTTTACCTTTTTTTCCCAATACAATGAGAATTCCATTAAAGAGAAGAACTCACCTAAGCGTTTGGAAGGAGATGGATGCAGGCTGAGAGAGAAGATCCGCTTCATTGTGGCTTTAACATTCAGAGGCGACTTTTGCTTGACAGACCATACAACAAATTCATACAGACATCTTGCTGAAAAATCCCTCAGTGCTGTGTCGGTGGGATGAGTTATTCCATCCTGCAGTACAGAATAGTAGGATAACATTTATTTTAAACAGAATAAAATAGTGGCACTCTAAAGGAATTCAGAACATTTAAAAAGTATCTCTAGTCACACTGACTCTACTGGCAGAAGAATTAGATGTTGGATCAGACATTGGTGTGTTCCCACACCAGCACACCTAGGGATTAAAGAGTCCATGGATTATGACACCTTTAAGCCAAGAGGACCACCATCCCCACCTATGGATATGTCTCCCTCACCCTCATTTTGGGACTCTGGTATGTTGTGGTGGCCAATGTCCAGATCCCCAGAATTGATGTAGATTTTCTCATCAGTTTCGGTCTTTACATCAATTGCTAGCACAACCAACTGTGCAAAGAATCATGCTCCCATCTGCACACAGCCATGTCACATATTCATCCATTCCCAGTGTGAAGTTCATTCAGCAGCCCCGCCAGCACAAGGAATGGTTTGGCCCAGTTCTGGTAGTGAACACACTTCCCAGGCTATGTTCATCCACACATACCTCCAAGACTCGTCACATATACTTTTGTACCAATACATTATGCTGTGCCATGGATCCCCCATACAGTGGCCCACACAAAGTTATTGCATGCATGGACCAAACCTCCCAACTCTCCATGCATGGCAGTCCATCACAGTATAGGTAGCTGGGGTAAAATCAGCTTATATGCTGCAGCTGACCATGAGACTGTCACTATCAGGCCTCCACCAGCATGGTGTCAGCATGGACTGCATTGCACATCCGCCAGCTCCTCAGACCATATGCTCTGGTCACTGCATCTGTTTTCAACTCACCATAAGACCTGAACAGCCATCTCTGCATAGGATGATGTGGAAAGTTCCCCCATGTTACATCATAGATGCAATGCCTGCTTATAAACGGTCCCTTTCAGGGCAAACACTGCAGCTACCATCTCGCTAGCTCTCGCTAGTCAATTTCCCCACTGCCATGGCAAACTCCTCTTGTCCACCAATCAGACAGCAGGCAGTCTAGCACCAGCAGCATATAAAAGGCATGGTATTTGCAGTCAGCAGCATCAAATTCAATTCATTCTACCAAGCAGCAACAGTTCCGCAGCAGCCAGCAAGACTAGCTGCAGACATGGCCAGTCGGATGGCAGCCATCACTCACCTAGCTTGCACCAGTGTGTGGCAAGCACCTCTGGTCAGCACTGCACTCTGGCACAAGCATCAGTGCACAGCATGCATGCCCAGACTTTAGTCTCACTCTAGCAGACCGTTTAGTTACTTACACATATGATAAAGTAAAGTGGAAATTAAGAGGTTGATTATTCCAATCTAAGACAACCCAACCTGCAACCATCAGAGGTGAAACAACAGAACACTGCTATCACGTGTAGCTCATGTACCACTTCTTCTATAACAGAGTTTGCTAAACACAATATGTTAGATAAGGGTACAGAATATGCACACAGATGCACTAACATTATAAAAGAATTATAACAGCAATAATACTACATACCATGAGTGTCTCGATCAAGATGGCTGTTTCATTACTCCCCAGTCTGAACTGGCTGGAATACCAGTGCACAAGCTGCAGAACCAATAGGTTGAACAATCTATGGATTGCTGGGTCTGGATCACAGCCCAGCTTCAGCAGTGGTAATGACAGCTTTTTGAATAATTCAGAATATTTATTTGGTTGTGAAGTTAGGGCAATATGGCCTGCAAAATAGAAAGTTTACAAAGCATATAATGATGCAGAAGTTTTATACTCATAGATGTATGCCTTCCAAGCCACAGAAAATAATTCATTCCATTATATTACAACACTGTACTGAAAAAGCCTGGGTTTCTTTACATATTGGACGTTCATGAAATGTCACCCTTTATATGCACACTTTCCCTCACATATCACCCAGGATGATAATACTTCCTTCACACAGTAATGTGCAAACAGTTCAAGACTGTTCACATATGTGCAGTCAGTAGACCTGTGGAAATCAACTGAACCATCCAACCACCACTCTCTAGTCAGTAACAGATTTCTCTACAACAAGCCCCTTTGACAAAAGTTATTTATGACTGTACACAAGAAGGAGCACAGTATTTCTCACTGCCTTCATGATGCCTCACTTCTTAGCCTTAAGCACATATACATCTTTATATTTCACACAGGGAGAAGACAGGACATTCCTCCCAACAATGTAGGCTGATTCATAACATAGTGTTTTAAGTTTGTTTCATGGAAATGCTTTTTAGGACACTGTACAGACTTAAGTGCTTCTGATATTCACCCTTCCCATGGATGACATTCCAATGCTATGTAACATGTAGCATGGGAGTAAGCATAAATACAAAATTCAGATGTGCTTCTTTTCAAGGCCTGCATAATTATGGGCTGCACATTAATGACTTAGCAGCAGAAGGTTCCTGTTCTTGCATACCCCTCTGTTCCATACACACAGAGTAGCCATTGGTGCAATAGCAGTACATTAAATCCTATCTTTTGGCTGGCTTTATAGTCACATCCATGACAAGTGCCTACAATTTCTCCCTCCCTTCTGCACTGTCAGCAAGAGTCACCTTATATGTGTACATTCTTCCCCCATCATACGCATGTCATATAACCCTTTGGCATTGGAATTAATGCCCTGTGTGATGAGGAGGAGACTGATATTTAAATGGAAGCCATTAAGCAGCCTTCATCTGTACCTTGGCATTTTGAGAATCACACTGTATGACAGTTACTCACGCTGTTACGCACTGAAGAGTTAACTGAAAACTTCCATTAGTCTGAACATTCTGAACAATACAGCTTCATCCACACTAAAAATATTCTGTGGTGTGCACTGTTCTAATGGTGATGTCACACTTCTGTGCTACTTTTCAGATACTTCTTTTTTCTACTGACAAACATTCACCTAATTATGAATGACACCATTCAATGTTGCTCATTAATTCTCTGTAGGCAGCCATTCCCATTTCAGTGAAATGTCTCTGGCTTTCTCTTGGAATACCATGAAGAATACACATACAACTAACATGAGCTTCGAAACCCGTTCAAATAATCTGACTTTGAAATTCACATGTTTAGCTCAAGAAACTTCTTAGACATTTCTGCACATTCTGTAGACTGTTTTATAACTACATTCATATTTTCAGTTTCATTCACAGCCCTGACTCCATTATGCCATACACTTCAGTGACTTCTGTTTCTGTCTTTTCTTTCCCATTGACTACCATCATTATTTTGAATTCCTTTACTTAACACCTTAACATTACATCTCCTTTTATTGCTGAAATCACTCATGTCACCTCTACTTCATAAACTTGACCTGTCACCACCAAGAAAAACTATACAGTTTACATAGTAGAGGTCCATGAGCTGATATAGTTCCTAGAACAACAAACTTGCATCTCTTTTTACATGTAAGTTCTCTATTATACTATACAGTTTTCATCATATTTTTTCAAATTCAGTGTCTTCAGTATTGCAGAAACAAACACATTATACATCATTTCAAAACTAAGTTCAAAACCCTCCTAATACAGTTAAAATGATAAAGGGTAAAATACTGTAATATACACTTACTTACTTACGTACCTACTTACTTTATTTACTCCAAGGAGCAGAGTCCTTCTTGAAAAACTAACTGTTTCTCAGCTAGTCAAGAAATTCCCTGTATTTCATGGAACCCAAAGGTTCATTATCATGTTTACAAGTGCCTGCCACCTGTCCCTATCCTGAGCCAGATCAATCCAGTCCATGCCCCCATCCCACTTCCTCAAGATCCATCTTAATATTATCCTCCCATTTACACCTAGGTCTTCCACATTGTCTATTTCCCTCAGGTTTCCCCTCCAAAACCTTGTATACATTGCTCCTCTCCTCAATATATACATACACAAATATACATGTATAATATACACAGAACTGCATAAACTATGAATGTAATAATATGGGAAAAAACCTGGGCTCACATAAGTAATAACTGTGGCCCCAAGGAACTTAAAAATCAAATACTAACAATACAGTGATTTAAATATAATAAAATGAGCCAATCCTACATGTAACACCCAGTTCAAGAAGTTATTCTCATAATATAAAACTCACGACTAAAGCAATTTACTTACTACAACCCAACATAAACATAACAACACCATGTAGCAGTTCACAGGCTGTGAAACGGGTATTGCGATCACTTGATGTCAGTGCTAGATCCACAACTCGAGGAACCAACTTCTCTGCAAATACAGAAACCACACTCACTTACAGATTCTGATGATTACTTTAATTATCAACCAAAAAATGCACTTATATAAAGTTTCACATTAAAACACTTAAAATCGCTCCGACATGTTTCAATCCTAAGATCATCCTCAGGGAGCTATGTTGTTCCTTGCTAAAGTCATTTTAAAAACATTCACAAAATAATTCCATTACATTAACAGGGTGTTGTGTTTGTTGGTTGATAATTAAAGTGACTGTACGAAATGCATGGTGCAACAATAAGGATCTGATGATTACTGTTCTCTCAGATGTGACACCATGCAGCCTGGCACAAAAGCACCAAGTTTACAGAGATATCTGCCACTTGTGGAGGCCACAGTTTCATCCAACATATTGACACTTACCCCTCTGACTACATGGCATCACATCCCAGAAGACAGTACTCACAATCACCACTGTGAGAACCACATATCTCACATCAAAGGTTTCACACAACAGTTCCAGCATAGCAAAGCAAAAAAAAAAAAAGTTCTGAAAGAAGTTTAAATATACTTCACACAGTATTACAGTGTCCGCAGTAATCAGTAACTGTACACCCACTTTCAATCCACCCCGTCACCATTTACTGTTTATCATGCGGTGCCATTCACAGTTCAGCGGCACCGCCCATGCTATGGCTTAGGTGGTTAGCTGCTGCACCTTACTCCCCCTGGAAAGGCCTGGGTTGAACCCCAGGCCAGTCCATGTGGGATTTGTGGTGGAAAAGTAGCACTGGGGCAGGTCTTCTATATAACCCTAGCAATGGATAGCATTGTTACATAACCACAGCAAAATACTGCTACATGTTTCAGCACAATTCAAATATTTATATGTTGGGATTCCAATATCCTACAATGTAACTATGGAAAATACAATATTTACATGTCGCATTATTTTTACTGATTTTTGCATCTCCTAAAATAAGTAATGACTTTGCAAACAAAACTTAACCCTTTAATTACTACTCCCTGGAGCCTCTAAAATCATTTCCTATAATGTCCCTTGTTCTGTCAGTATGGATTCAGACAAATTCAAGCACAAGCAATTACATATACATTCTCCAGTCTTTCCTCAGCCGATACCAAATACTTCTCGGTAAAGTTTCCTATAATCTTCTAACAGCTGTGTGTCTCTGGGTCCTGACCCTAGTAAGGGCTCCTTCGCTTCTCCACCAGATCTATGTTTTTTTTTATATCAGTGTATTTTAACATTAAACTGTGAAAACTCTTACATGGAGACAGTTTTACAATTAAATTATTACTTCAGATCAGTGGAACTGCATATAAAATGAGGGAAAAGTCTTAAACTGAGGAAGAATAAATGATGGTTCCACTGCAGTTAAGCAGACTCACAAACCTAAGTTAATGTTTAGCTTCATGTCCTTGAAAGGCACAGAGAACAGCAGTGACTGCTTCAAGCAAAGAGCCCATGGGATGCTGTCCTCCTGCTGCTGGGGAACCTTCAGAAGTTCCAAGCATGTGATGCTATCTAGCTGACCAAGGAATATGATTATCTGATTTTGAAGCTGAGAGAGCTCTGAATCAGGACGCTCAACGATCTTATTCCTGGGAACTACTTTACGTTTACTATAGTTGGTTCGATTTCTTCTTCCAAGAGCCATTAATTCCATTTCAATAACTGCATTCTGTTCACTGTCCATGCCTGTCAAATAAAAAAATAGTATTCTGAAATTAAATTCTAGGTAATTACTAGACCAGCACAGATAGAGCACCTAATACTTTCATAACAGAAAAAATCCGATTTTAAGATTACTGTATTAAAAAATCTGTACTGTTCAGTAACACATAAATATGTAGTGCATATTAACATATAGGTAATAAAGCTGCTCTTCAGTGGTTTCTGCCACACCTGAATGTATGGAAACCGATTAAAAAACTCCCCAAAATATAGCTGTCCCAAAACTAAGCAGCAATAAGAATGGAAATGGTGATTGTTCACTTTGATTGCAAGGGCATTGTGCACCATGACTGTCTCCACACTACCAACCAATACTATTTACAAGTGCTGAGGTGTCATACATCATAAACAGACGCAAAAGTGAGAATCTAACAAGTGTCACATGCACCCACCCACCAAGCTAAGGATGTATAACAGTTTCTAGCTCCACTTCTGATTCCACAAGTGAGACAGCCTTCCTAGCAAACAGACTCCCAGTTTAGTTAATAATAATAATAATAATAATAAAAAAACATTAACACAACTGTACTTTGGTACCTTTTATTGTAGCAACATGTTTTGACCTTAAAGGATCAAAATTCAGTAAAACACTTAAACAAACAAAAAGAAAGTATCTTATTTTCTTTTCTTTCTTTCTTTTTAAGAAAATAATATTACTGAATATTAGCCTGATAATGACCCCTTAGGGTCAAAACACGTTGCTACAATAAAGAGTACCAAATTATAGTTATTTTTAATGGTTTTTATTTTTACTTATTAACCAATCATACCAGAAGGCAAACGGGATGTGTAACTTTAAAAAAGACTTCCTGCGACCTCCTAATTTCCTAAACTTAAAAAATACCTGAAAGGTTCTTCCATTACTAACAACAACAGCTGAAGGAGGTACAAACATCCCAAAGGGAATCAAACTCCCATCCCTGGAAGTATCAGATTTTAATTTCAGTCCCACTACTTCTTGAACAGATTTTCAACACTTGCAGTAGTGTCATCAACATCTTCCTTTCTCAGCAATTCACACAAAGCCTTAAAAGTGGCTACTAGAAGAAAAAGGTGTCCCAGTTTGTTTCAAAATATGTTCATGAAGATAATAAAGGTGCTCTGAGAGGCAAACTGCATCATCAGTATGAAAATGACTGGTTGATTCAAGAATTTTATATGTGGAAGAATGGTACAGAGGCACACCACAGGGTTATTAATCCAATTTTTCAGATATCTTTCTATTACTGCCCAGTCATATTAAATTACCTTTGCTCCGCAAGAACGGATCCAGATGGGGTACAACTTGTGCAACCAGTGGGTTCATCAAATGTGATGGTAATGTTCTGTACCATTTATCTAAAGCAGAAAGACCAAGACGAGCTAGAGGCAACATACTTTGACCCATTCGCAGTAGCACCTGCAACCAAAGGAATACATTTTGTTGAATTTCTATTGTAAAAATATCTGTGGGAATGGTGTGGGGAGGAACTCACTGTTTTAAATGTTTAGTGTGAGCAAGGGGATTTGTTACAACTAAAAATTCAAACCAACTCCAATCATTATTTTGAACTCCTGACCAAATCAATGTGACCCCTTTCTATGTGAAACTTCATATATTTTTATAATGCTGATGAGAAATAAATTAGACTGTAGAATTTAATTAATATTTATGTACATTCTGAAGCCTGTTCTTAATGTGTTTCACTATAATGTCAGGTATTCACAGCTGTGCTGAAACATCATACTCACACACCATTATTTAATACGACATTCTGACAGTTCAGAATAAAATAAATAAGACCCATACTATCAATTTCTTTCATCCCAAAACATACTCTAACGATAATAGTATAGCAATAACTAAAATTTCACACCTTATAATAGGGACTAAGAAACAAAACTGACAAATTAATTAATTCTTTAGAGACAGATAACATTAATCCCCACGCACTATGTTTTAGTAAGTATCACATGGAGGAACAGGACCTGCTACATCTCATATTACCAGGCTATGTGTTAGGATCAAGTTTATGCCATCAAAATCTACAGAAGGGAGGTGTGTGTATTTTTGTTTGTAAAGACCTATGTTTCAGTAAAATTAATATTTGGAAATTTGTGCCTTTGAACTAGAGACTAAATCATCTAAACTAATTATATGAAGCTTATACAGAGTGCCTACACAGATTTTAATCAGTTCATAAAGAATTTGGATGATGCTTTGAAACATCTGTATAAACCTAAAGTGGAATTTTTAACTGGTGGAGACGTAAACACGGATTATATCATTCAAAGTACCCGAAAAAAAAACAATTAGCCTTGTTATTAACAACATAGCATCTATCACACACAGTTAATTCTGTAACAAGAATTCAAAATAATTCAAGTACTGCCATTGATAATATATTTCTGGACAAAGAATAAATTCATCTTCTATACCTCCCATAATAAAAAGCCTATCTGACACTGATGCTCAAATTCATACAATTAAAAATATGTATGCAACAATAAAAAAAAAATCCCTTAGAGCAGAAAATCAGATTAATAGACAATTAAACAATTATGAACTTCCAGACTACTAAAAAAAAAGACACCTGGGAATCTGTGTATACAGATACAGATCCTAACCGTATATTTAACTCATTTCTATGCACATTCTTAAACATTTTCCAAGCTTGTTTTCCAGTTAAAGGCAAAAGTATGAAAGACAAGAATGACTGGATTACACAAAGAACAAAAAGTCTTGCGAGCAAAAAAGAAGTCTGTATGCCTTGACTAAAAACAGCAATGATCCAAACGCAAAAGCACATTATATTAAATATTGTAAAATCTTAAGAAAAGTCATAAAAGAAGGTAAGAAGCAACACTACAGTAGACTTACAGCTAAATCTAATAACCAAATAAAAACAACATGAAACATTATAAAGAAACAGCAGGGCAAGTACATTCAGTGAACATGTTTCCTCATACTTGTGAATGATGAAAAATTAAAGGATCCAACAAACATGGCCAATGCCTTCAATAATTTCTTTATAACAATTACTGACAAATTAAACATTCAACAAATACAGCAAGGAGATGCTATCTCAATTCTAAAAGATTCATTTCCTAGAAACATCCCCAGCTTAAAAATAATCCCAACCATAAAAAAAGAGATAACAAGTATAATACATTCCCTAAAGCCAAAAAAAGTCATCAGCTTACAATGAAATAACAAGGAAGATATTACATGCTTGTGCATCTCTCATTAGTCACCCATTATGCTATATTTATAATCACTCACTATATACAGGTATTTTTCCTGACCGCCTTAAAACTGCAGTAGTAAAACCACTTTACAAGAAAGGAGACAAAACTAATATGACAAATTACAGGCCTATTTCATTATTAATGGTTTTTACTAAGGTACTCGAAAAAGCTACGCACAGTAGATTAAGCTAACACGTACATATGAACAACATACTAGTCAGAGAACAGTACAGTTTTAGGAAAGGAATATTAACTGAAGAGGCAGCATTCAGACTAACAGATAGTGTATTAAAGTCTATTAACCAAAAAATGCATGGTGGAGGAATTTTCTGTAATTTAGCAAAGCCTTTTGATCATGTGACTCATGCGATTTTCTTAGCTAAATTACATTTCTATGGGATTTGAGGAGTATGAAGATTGGTTCAGGACTTATTTAGCTTACAGAAGACAGAAAGTTGAAGTGAAAACACCTAACACAGCTTGAAATTTTTACTCTGACTGGTGCTCTAGGATCAATTCATGGGCCTCTGTAATTCATAATATTTATTTATGACCTTCCCCTGCGAATAAATTCTATAACAGAATCAATATTATTTGCTGATTATACTAGTGTCATAATTTCACGCAAAAATTATGAAGATTTTTGTTCATTGTCAAATTTGGTTCTCTTACTTACTTACTTACTCCATGGTGTAGAGTCCTTCTTGAGAAGCTAACTGGTTTGCAGCTAGTCGAGAAAGTCCCCGCATTTCACAGAACCCGAAGTTGGTTCTCTTGCATATGATTAAATGGTTTGCTGCTAATAATTTAGTCCTCAATTTAGATCATATGAATATAATGAAATTCATAACTAAAAATTCAGCACATTCTACATTACATATTGGTTACAAAAAAAAGTATATAGAAGAGACAGTGTATACAAACTGGTTTACAAACTGACAACCGCATCAATTGAAAGATCCATATTCAGGAAGTGATTAATAAGTTAAGTGGAGCAAGTTATGCTGTTAGGTCAATTGTCCACATCAGTAACATTAACACTCTCAAATCAATTTACTATGCATACTTTAATTCTATTATAAAACATGGAATAATCTCTGGGGTAATTCCTCCAACAGTGGAAAGATTTTCACTTTACAAAAGAAAATCATCAGAATTAAGGTTGGTGCACAACCCAGAACCTCATGTAGAAGTATATTTAGACAATTAGAGATTCTGCCTGTTCCATGCCAGTCCTTTGTAAATGAATTTCATTATCAATAATCATGAAATTTTCCAAATTCATCTATAAACACAACATTAATACAAGGAATAAGCATCCTATTCACAGACCAGATGCCAACCTATCTTGCTATCATAAAAGTACATTCTATGCTGGCATAAAATTTTTCAACAGTTTACCACCCACTGCAACAATACTCAAGAATGACATGGCAAATTTAAAGCACCCTTTAGAAAATACCTATACACACACTCCTTCTATTCTCTAGATGAATTTTTTATATGTCATGATGATTTATAATAATGTTTTTGTAAAATGTTAGCAGCACTTTACACTGTGAACTTGTATATTTTTTGTATTTGACTTAATCTACATCCTGTCGTCTTGTTGACGCAGTGATGGATGGATGGATGGATGGATGGATG
>Ga0123352_10008310_pt1 | contig 16155 bp, 12 predicted proteins | sample TergutLab28metaG_FD_89700 | JGI IMG/M metagenome (GOLD analysis project Ga0123352, IMG submission 89700) | Labiotermes labralis P1 segment gut microbial communities from Petit-Saut dam, French Guiana - Lab288 P1 | ecosystem: Host-associated > Arthropoda: Insects > Digestive system > Gut ... | reverse complement strand
TTATTATATGCCTCTAAATGTTTCGAGCACAATTGTGCTCGAAACATTTAGAGGCATATAATAAACTTATTATAAAAAAAGGATTTTGTGCATTAAGTTGGTTCATTACTGGGATAAATATACTGAGATGCACGGTCAGCAAAACATCAAAAATAGACAGTCTTTATTTCTTTCATGAAGGTTTTGTAATTAAAATTTTCAATGCGTTTCTTGTCACACTGTGACTGCTGCATGCCCTGCCCATTACGCCCTTTTTTGTACCATTTTCATTTCCTGTACAACGCCTGAACACGAAATTTCATGAAACTCGGTGGAAGAGAATGAGAGATATATAAGAAGAAAACGAAGAAGTGGCACAAAAGAACACTTTTCGGTTTGCCGAGTTTTATGAACAGTGGAACGGCCACTCAGATGTATCTTAAACATGTTAATACAACATTTCGTAATGAAAATCCGTTCAGTGTTAGACGAGGTGTTGCACCTTGACAGGTGGACAGAGATTAAACGAATAAGCACTTTTTACAAATTTGTGTTGTTGACACTGGTGTTTGCTCCTGAAGAATGTCCCGCACTGATGACAACATTGTCTAAAAGTTCTTAGGCTTTTAATGCCACACAATCCACATATTTGAATGGCTGACACATTGCACTTTACTATTGCTGTAAATAACAAGACTGGCAGTCTACGTTCAAAAGCAGCATTGAGGCGGGTTTATATAACAACTGTTGCTCTTAAAAATCAATAATTATTATATATTCTGAGTGTATGTTTGTAGCCTTGGTTATCCAGCATGCAAAGCGCATGCTCCGTGTTATATTGTCATCTGTTGCCTGCCCCGCTGTACCAAATTATTCCACACATAAACTGCACGTTTTTCGGAAAAAGTTGTTCAAGATAAAATGTGTATTTTGATTTCTCCACAACTTTTGTCTGCAACATTTCTCACTCTTGGAAGAAATCAGCGAGTACTTAGGTCTTCATTTAAAGTACTCGTTATTCTTGTCAGATTTTTATTAAACTTAAATTCTCTTGATATTTACGAAATACACTGCAATATCAAATTTCATGGATGTCCGTCCCGTGGGAGCCAAGTTGTTCCATTCCGACGGACAGACATGATGAAGCTAGCGCCTAAATATTCATGGACGTCTGGTCACATGGCTGACGGTTGAAAAAAATGTGTACTGTGCGCCCCTGCTGCGTGATAAGTTGCGAAGAACTGCGTAAAGCGAGAGTGCTTTATTGTCATTAATATGAAACTATTATATCATCAGTTTAATATGTGTGTAAGTCATGGTTGGTGGTCACACTGTACACTAGAATAATGTGTTTAAATGTAAGTGTACATCATGTTAGGTGCTTTTTTAAGCTCATGGTTCCACGCATCTTAAGTCAGTATTAATAAAAATCCAACTAGATGCAACAGTATGCAGTATGATTTATTTTACTGCAAAATCACTCTACATGTTTCGCGTGTCCGCCGTGCCCATCATCAGGAGTACTAAAATCTGTAACCGCAGCCTCCAGTACAGGTCATAATATCGGTACAGCTACTTCCCTCCAACGTGGCCAGGTCGGGAGTCCCGACCTGGCCACGTTGGGTACGGTGGACACGCGAAACATGTAGACTGATTTTGCAGTAAAATAAATCAGACTGCATACTGTTGCATCTAGTTGGATTTGTATTACTATTAATGTATGTTAGGTGCTTTTGGTACTGCCTGAAGAATACATTTATTCTTGTGGACTTTTTTTTTTAACCAAGCTTAAATTATCTGAAGCTCTGACAATCTTCCAAACCGCAGTTTGTTGAGATTTACGCCTTTCGTGCTTCTGGTCTTGGCTGCCCACTATTTCCATTCTTCGTAGTCTCTGGGAGTATTGCGTGTCACCGGAATCGACATTTCCTGAAAAGACTTGACACAACTGCGGGTACGAATTACGGTTTCCCGAAACATATGAAACCAATCTCAAACCGATGCAGATGATTTCGCTTCCGTAATACTGCAGCAGTGTAATACCACAACTCCGCTTGCTAATCATGCGATTTCGTAAGCACAATAAGCGTACGTGTTGGATAGTAAGTGAGCACGGCAGTAGTAATCGGGCTCTTATAGTCCGCCCAGGGGCAATTCCCCCGGGCCCAAAATTAAAAAAATGGGGGTTGCAGTTAGTGTGTAGAAAATAAAAAAAGCAGGTAGTGGGCCCAAAAACTCAAAAATGGGCAAAAGTGCCCGGACCTAAATTTAAAAAGTCAAGAGAAGTGTAGTGCAAGAAGGTCCTACGTACGGTCCATAGTTCACGTCAGGAGATGTTGAGTGCAAGAAGGTCCTAAGTACCGAACTGGCACAGCTCTTTCTTAAACTTCGGCTTTCGACTTTAAACCGAGGTAATTTATCAGGGTGGGAGCCGCCCTCCGTAGCCACACCTACGCCAATCTTAGCGTCGAGTGTAGTGCAGGAAGGACCTAAGTACGGTCCCGGCACTACTCCTTCTGTAGCACAATATTAAAAAGGATGGTAAAAATGAAAGTGCCCCGTTCAGTTTGGTATAGCGGTTCCTCCGTAGCCACCCCTACGCCTCGCTGAGTGTAGTGCAGGAAGGACGTAAGTGCGGTCCCGGCATTACTCTTTCTTGAACACTATTAAAAAGGATCGGGGTGGCAGCCGCCGTTCAGCTTGGTATCGCGGCTCCCCCGGGCCCCGTCCAGGAAGGTCCTAAGTGCAGTCCGTGCACTACTATTTCTTTAGCATATTAAAAAGAATTGGCTTTCGCAAGTTCTATCAGGGGTGGGGCAGCCGCCTTCCGGCTTGCTTCCCAGGGCCTAGTGCAGGAAGGGCCTAAGTGCGGTCCTGGCACTATTCTTTCTTGAGCATAATATTAAAAAGGATTGGCGTTTGACATTTGTAACCGATATGCAGCCGTCGTCCAGCCTGGTCCCCGGGCCTAGTGCAAGAAGGTCCTAAGTACGGTCCAGGCACTACTCTTTTTTTAGCATATTAAAAAGGAACAGCTTTCGTTATATTTATCAGGTTGGTCCCCGGGCCTAGTGCAGAAAGGTCGTAAGTGCGGTCCAGGCACACTCGTTCTCTAGCATAATAATATTAAAAAGGATCGGCGATTGACTTTTTTCTTTAACCGAGGTATTGAACGGGATGGCAGCCGCCGTCCAGCTTGGCCCCCGCGTCCCGTTCAAGAAGGTCTTAAGTACAGTTCAGGCACTACTCAGTCTTAAGCTTCGGCCCCCCTCCGTAGCCAACCCTACGCCAAGCCCGCCGGATAGATTAGTGAAATGGTGCTGCTATCGGTGCTGTTAACGTCCGAGGTATTGTAACGGGGATGGCATAATCTCAACGCCCTCTGCACCGAACGAGAATTCGGCGGCGGTATATTCTAGTGTTACAGCGAGAAGACCGCCGTTACGAAGCGTCAGCAGTTGCCTGCAAACACCACATATCACGAGGGCGTACCGGAGAATTTTGGTGGTGGTGACGGCGGCAAACCGTGCCTCGTGATCCTAGACGATCTGTTGAACGACGTCTATTCGAAGCAACCATCACAGAAATATCAGCGTGATTTTGATTATATACAGTCTGTTTCATCAGGGCCGCTACTGTAAAGATATATCGCTGAATGCTCATTATCTGGTCTCGTTGAAAAACGTCAGAGATGAGAAGCAGTTTGTGTACTTGGCCAATTAAAGTGTATCCCGAAGATAGTCTTGGGTTTATGACGCCTACCTGGATGCGACACAACGACCCCATTGTTACCTCGTCTTAGATCTCACACAAGATACGGATGACGTTTTGCGGTTTCGAACCAACATATTCCCGAAAGAATATCATCCAGTTGTCTACTCAAATGTAGGCGATGAAGCGTGTGAGATCGAATTACCACGCCGTTCACGTGCTCAAGACAGCCGAACCGAAATTACGTAAAGCCCTAATAACAAACTGTAACAAGGAACTCGTGAACTGTATAAGCGAGTGTGTGTTGAACGTCCTGAACGGTAATATAATATTGTAACACACGCAAGTCCGCGCTTCGCAAGATCGCCGACAGGCACTATCACTCTCGTAGTACAGCGCGGTGGATTTCTACTGCCCCTACTGGGCGCCATTCTGCCAACGATCGCCAGCTTAATCGTTAAGCCCAGATAAACATGTCACGTAAAATGTAACTCGTCTCGGCCGATCACTACCATCTAGGGGACAAACGACGCCTCCCTCTCTCTTCGCCTCGCGAGCGGAAGAAACGTAGTAGTAGAGGTAGCAGCAGCAGAATTAAAAAACACCATCCATGTGAAGAGTGGGTTAAGATGCATGATAAGATTCGCGTGGCCGATATCAGACGGAAGACGCGGACCAAGGCTATCTCTGATTTTCTAAGACGAGTTTTGCCCGACACGGCTACGTCAAATTGTAACGGGAACCTGCCCTCCTCCCCCGAGCCCGAGCTAGGAAAACAGTTGATAGTCCCTAAATTTGAGGCGGCGGCGAAAACGCCTCTACAGAAAAAAATTAAGAAGACGCAGCTCCCCTCACCAATTCCTTCGGCATCGAAAGAGTTATTATACGACAACCCTAAACAAGGATTTATTCGCACAATCGGTGCTAATGACGAGGACGCCACGGAGGAAGGGGCAAAGACGGAAGAAGAAGAAAATTTCGGAACCGTAGCTGTTCCGCCGAGGAGCAGCATACTTTTTCTCGATACACAATACGGTATCCATAAGGATGGTGAGCAATTAATGATGGGTGATTCTCCGGTGTTTGTAGATACCGATGACAATTTAACAAATAAGGGAACCGCGTTCAGAGGGACGTAGGGGCTGTGGGAACAAATGACGCGTAAGAACGTGAATACGGAAGTTGTTAACAAGGCCGATCTAAAGACGTATAAGAAAATATTGATGAGTAACGCTCATTTGAACAGATATCAGCCTGGCGATAAGATTAATATAACGCGAGGAAAGAAATTTCGCGATGTCATTGCGCCCCTCTTCGTGAAACCGAAGGGACGGGGTGTCGAATCAGCGTTACGTCGTAAGTGGTTAATGTATTAATGACAACTTCTACTATTAACAAATTATATTATGACCCCGCCAGACCGTCGGCCTTCTCGACCTTGCAGAAGCTTCGGTTGGCGGCGGCGGCGGCGAAGAAAGGAAAACCGAAGAAAAAGTATGTCGACGCCATCAGAGCATGGTTAGGGAAGCACGATGCTTATACGCTTCATAGCGTTTCGCACGTAATCCGTATACAGCGACTAACTTGATGGACGTGTGGGAATGCGATCTGTTGCATGTAAAGGCCTACGCAAAATACAACGATAATTATAGATACATTCTTTCGGTTATAGGCGTATTCTCGAAATTTCTACATATGGTCCCTATAAAGACAAAGAGTGGGCCTTCCGTCGCCTCGGGTTTACGGTCCATATTCGATGACCCGAAATATTCGAAAAGCCGGCGACGCGCAATATGGGTACGCACTGATAAGGGCAAGGAATTTCTAAATAAACACTTTCAGGACATGTTACGGGACGAGGGCGGGGTCATTCAGTTTCAGGTGTGTAGGAACCCTGACTTGAAATGAGCGGTCGTGGAATGCGTGGATCGCACGATTCGCGATAGACTACAAATATTTTAGACATAAAAATACGTATAGATATATCGATGTTCTGCCTAAATTTGTCAAGGCCTACAATGACACGGTTCACTCGACGACTGCCATGGCGCACTCGCGAGTCACCGATTAGGAAGTGCTAGCGATATGGAAGAGAATGGAGGCGGCTCCGAGACGGGGGCGCGTTCGCGTCGCTAAAGCAGCAGCGACGTTTCGGGTGGGGCAGCACGTGCGCACCAGCAAGGAGAAGTTGCGGTTCACCAAGGCTGCCGAACAGAATTTCAGCACCGAGATATTCTGGGTCGCGAAAGTAATCGAGAGACGGCCGCGAGTCTACGAGCTTGAGGATTTAAACGGCACGCACATAAACGGCCAGTTTTATCGCGAGGAACTGACCCCCTTACGAATAACTGACAGGAGCGCCTATAAAATAGATAAAATACTGGACAAGAGGGTCAGACGAGGCATTCTCGAATATCTCGTCCGCTAGCGAGGTTACAGTCAGGACTTCGACTCTTGGGAGCCTGCAAGTAACGTGAATAATATCTGAAAGTATGGCGACGCGGAGCCACTTTTACGTCACTCTGTTCAGGAACACCTCGCGAGATATCTACGAACAGAATACGGACGCCGATTTTACGGTGAAACTGGCTCAGCCCGTCGACCTGGGTTCGACCTCCAATTGGGAATTGGGTGTCAGTGAAATTTCCTGTTCCTCACCCCCCATGGAGGAGGAAACCACCGCCCTATGATACTATAAACTGATATCACCGCAATTTGTGGGCGACAGCACCGTCCGCAGGATGCGGACATTCGTCTTCCCATCATCATCATCGACGTTTCAGCACGAGTTTCGAAACGTGTATTATGTGCCTGTCGAGCAGGGCAAATTTCAGGACATTCGAATAGAGTTCCTGACCACCGAGGGGTTGCACATCCCATTCGAGGACAGCACGACGAACACAAAAGTGGTGCTTCATTTCCGAAAAATTTACAAGTGGTGAAGTGTATAAAATGCGGCGTCGCAATCTTGAATAGGACATTTGCAGCGATGCATCCATTAGAAGTGTACTACCTAAGTCAGGCGGGTCGCGGCCTAAATATTCCGGGGATCGGTCCCGTTTAGTCCGCCCCGCTCTATCTTCAGCGAAGACACGGATCGCCAATTTTTTCGGCAGTTTCTTCCGCTGGGTCCACCCACTCTTGTGGAGCGGGGCCAAGGCAGTGGGCCGCGAGACGTTGCGTACCGGTGGCAAGATCCCGACCGATATCGCTGAACGCAAGGCTACCGACGCAACGACCGTCGGTGATATTGTAAATAAACACGTGACTGAATCCGTCCAAAATGTGTTTAGCAAATTGCGAGGCCGGGGACGCAATCGCGCCCGACAGGTGGGAGGTAAGAGGGCACGAAACATTCAAAAGACTAAACTTGTCCCGAGAAGAATATTAAAAAGGGACATCTTTTCCTAGTTTTACTTGAGTCACTCTTCAGCAGCCGATCATGTCTGCCGCGGCTGATATAGCGTCCGTTAGTAGCGAGTTTGACATCTTTGCGCACAGGCCCATACATAAGTCTGTATTCGGGACGATAGAGACAGCATACAAACCCATCGCCCCCGTCGATCGAAACGATCTGGATTTTTTTATACCTGCCGATAACGACACGTACATCGATCTAGATATCAAACTCTACGTACGAGGTAAATTGACCTCGGCTTCGGGAAAGGATGTGGACTTTACGGACCTCACGGGCGTGACAAATAATTTCCTCCACTTCCTGTTCAGTCAATGTAACGTCACTGTCAATGGTGTTACCATTATCGCTCTTATCTCGAGACCTGGATGACCTGCGGCACAGACGCGACAGCCACGCATCTATCAAACGCGTACTTTTATTTAGATAGGGCGACATGCCGCCTAGCGATCCCTAGGCCGAGACTCTGACCGCCACGTCGAACCGGGGATTCATCACTCGTTGGAACAAACTTAGCAAGTGTAGGGAAGTCCAGCTATTTGGTCGATTACATAGCGTATATGTAACGTTCCCCTTTACTTGCTGCCGGGCGTCAGGTTGCAGATCAGGTTGACGAAAGCCCGACCGAGCTTCTATCTGATAAACAATTGTGTTGATTCGAAAACTGTTCTCAAATTTTTGGACGCCCAATTACTGGTTAGACGCGTCAGGCCACACCCCGCCATATTGCTGGCTCACAGTTCTACACTGAACAAGTGGAGTCTCGCGCGCTATAATTTGATGAGAGTCGAACTCAAGACGTTCACTTTCTCGGCCGGATCAAAATCATCGTCTATCGACAACGCCGTCCTGGGACCCATCCAGAAACATCTCTCGTTCACCATGGTTAAGAATACAGATTTTATCGGTTCACTGGACAGCAAGCCGTACAAATTTCAACATTACGATATCAGCGATTTTTCATTGTTTGTGAACGGTAAACAGTTCCCTAACGAAGGTCTAACTCTGGGCATGAATCACGAACAAACTTCCGTAATGGGCTACAGGGCGCTTTTCGTGGCGTCCGGCATACATCATTCGAACACTACTGGAGACTACACATGATATGTATATAAACGGCTATTTCATGTTATTCTTTGACCTCACACCTGATAGGGGCGCGTCGGAGTGTCATACGTCCCACGCCGAGAACTGACATATCAGAATCGAATTGAAATTCAACAGACCGTTGCCCGAGTCGATCACGTGCATGCTGTACCTACAATTCGACAATTCGGTCCTCGTAGATTTTGCTCGTACCGTCACGACCGACTTATAAAATGGACACTGTGCAGATACTGTGTACACTGCGTGACGTCAGCTCATTCCTCGACGTTTTCCCCTCCGATCTCCTACCACAATCAAACACGCGAACCTCCACCGTCATCATCAATGCCGATCCCCACACAGAGAGAGGTTCACACTGGCTAGCCGTGCACTTCGGACCCAAATCTTCCAGTGTATAATACTTTGATTCATATGGCATTGTACCGCTCGTACCCTCCATCCAGACCTTCATTAAACGCAACTGCACGACCTGGGACTATAACAGGCGACAGCTGCAATGACTGACGACTGACGTCTGCGAAAAGTACTGATGTCTATTCGCCCTCTAAATGGATCGGGGCTACACACCGAAACAATTCATCTCGCTATTTGATGCGTGCAGCGCAGCAGACCGGCAGGTGGAGCGGCTGTTCACTACCGAATTCGGGGCCCAGATGTCACGTGGCGGCTGTGGTCATTGCTGCCGCAGCTGCCTATAAAAAGGTAGGTACTTTACCGATTCTAATTATTCCTACTCTAACATGACTGGAAGAGGGAGGGAGGTTGTGATTGATTACGAGTTCTTGCGGAGGCGGAAGAATGAGACGGTCGTGAAGGAACTGTGCGTGGCCAGCGCCGCCGCTTCCGAGACGTTCCGTTTCAAGAGCCCCTACAAGATGGCGGATCATGGCTCGTCAGAAAATGGCCTAAATTGGGCCGACGGACATATTGAATATAAAGAATTTCACACGGTCATTACAGAGACCGTAACCGGCTTCGCGCACCTCTACGCCTTCGGCGTCTCTATATGTACATTCCTCGCAGGCCTATCTCTTTGAATCACAAACGCTGGTGTACATTGCCATGTCACAAGTTTCCCAAATTTGCCTGCGCAACCAAAACCGCGCATTCCCTCTACGATTGGTTAATGTACTATCTGCAGAAGAAAGATTATGTGCAATGTCCAGTTGATATGACACGTCATACTGCGAATTTGTTGCAGCTCTATAAAAACCCGATCGAGCACGTCCCACATCGTTCTGCTCCCTGCTGCTGTGATGGCTACTAATGGACAACAACCTGCTACTAAGAGGAAGCGCGCGCTGGAGCAGCCGTTGCTGCTGCCCGACGCCTCGTCCGACATCTGTCCCTACTGGCCTGGCAGTCCAGCATTCGATCCCCAGAGAGTGTAGCTGAGGCGCCTGTTCTTCATCAACTCGGACAGGACCAAGTACGTGTCCGTCGGTTTCTACCCTGCACGTGAATATCAGCCACTGGTGGAATTCGGCGCCATACGGAGAGGAGGGTTGAAATCCATAATTCTCAAAGTCGAGCATATCGACACGCTGGCCGACTGTCTACCCAAGATGCTCGTTTCAATCTGCAATGGAGGGACAGGGGCAGCGGTAGGGTGCGTGAGTGGTGCCTTCCGTCTATCACTGCCGAAAAACTACCGATCGGCAAGAATGTATTTCGGCACGCAGTACATAAGCCTGTCGATACTGGACCTACAATATCTTGCCCGAATGTTTCACATAGTGCAACAACAATTGCGCAATTACACACTCACTTTGCCGGACGTACTGTTTTACGTGACATCGTCCTTAACTTCAGTGACGTATGTCGAACCACTGCGTAACGCCAGTGACCTCATAGACTATCGTCATCTGTTCGAGGAACTCGTGACAGCTGTATAAACATGTATCACTATTGCTTAACTGAATAAACATCTAATTTAACTTGGGATCACTGCTTATATATTATTAAAAATATTCACTGCACCTACCTGTGTGTTTCTCGACACAACCCCTGCGGAACGCCTTCTTCACAAAGGAGCGGCAGCAGTAGGAGCAGCCACCGGCACGGGTGCAGCAGCAACGACCTCCTAGATTAAGCCGTGCATTAATTCTCTCTCAAGGGGGTTACGCACATGTTCCAGGATGATGATCTCGGGAATGCAAATGCGTAACATCGCTTACGTTAACATACAGACCTTTGTTTGAGGTGCTCTGTTTACGGCTTCTAAAATGTCTATTGCATTAGGCGCAGGGGGGATTCGAACGTCGGACAATGCGCACGGAGGGTTGGCCATGTAGTCGCTACAGGTCTGGTCGCAGACGTGCGCATTCTCAGACGTACGAATCCCTTGCGACGAATGTAACAGGCATTTTAGAAGCCGTAAGCAGAAGCACTTCAAACACAACAGCAGTGTATGTGAACGTAAGCGGTGTTGCGCAAGCACATTCGTGATGATCATGCTGCTACATGTGCGCTGTCCTTTCAACTCACTGCACTGAGGTTTCATGTACAAAACTTCACCTACCTCCAACACGCTTCGTCTTCGCAGCTTCTAACACACACACACACACACACACACACACACACATACATACACACACACACACACTAGCAGCTTCCTTCCCGATGCACAGAGGCGTCCACCGAAACAATGCTATGATGGGGTGGGATTCCTCTAGGGTTACGTTTTATACAGACCCCTAGGCGTCTGTTCCCCTTCCCTCTTTTGACATATCCCAAGACCATGATAGGGCTATGTTGCGTCAGTGGCTTGAAACAGAGATGTCTGCGTCAGCTCGTGGGATCACCTTCGTAACTGTAGCTCGCCCAGGTGTACGTGACTTGATGCTGTGGCAGAAAAAGGCACGCTCCTGCGCGTGTTTTATTACATTTAGATAAGTGCAGCTACTGTTAAGGAGAACGTGTTCAATTACTCTTCTAACTGTGCCGGGGAACCCTGCGCGTGACTTATTGCACTAGCAACTGTTTTTCCCCCGACCACCGATGCATTCCATTACTCACGGACTGCCACAGGGGTGACCAACACACTTGTCTTCCGCCTCTTGACATGCATATACCTAACTTTTTCCCTAGGCGGGTGCGAAATTTGACATGCCACTTTTTGGGGAAAACTTAACTTATTGTATTTTCATACGGTCTATCACGTCAACTTTGGAACTTATCTTGCACTCAAATTTGATTTCATCCATTTTTACTACCAATTCTGACGATGTCAAATTAACCGTTGCTCATTCACGCATTAGAAGCACTCGGGGGCTTCCACACATACGTTGCGGTACGTCGCAGTCATGCACCAATCCACACAGCGGCACACCCGCCATATTGTACGTTTTAATTCCAAACTTAGCGTCGCCCCATCACGACATGTGACGGGACCTCAAACCTTTGAAATGTTACCAATCTGTCCGGCGGGCTTGGGCGTAGGGGTGTGTGGGCTCCGAAGCTAAAGAACGAGTAGTGCCTGGACCGTACTTAGGACCTTCCTGCACCGGGCCCATGGACCAGGCGTCTGCCCCACCCTGATTTAAAAAGTCCAAACGCCGATCCTTTTTAATAATATGCTAAAAGATTAGTGCCTGGACCGCACTAGGCCCGGGGACCAAGCTGGACGGCGGCTGCCAACCTGATAAAATGACGAAAGCCGATCCTTTTTAATAATATGCTCAAGAAAGAATAGTGCCTGGACCGTACTTCGGACCTTCTTGCACTAGGCCCGGGGACCAGGCTGGACGACGGCTGCACCTTGGTTACAAATGTCAAACGCCAATCCTTTTTAATATTATGCTCAAGAAAGAGAAGTGCCCTGGACCGCACTTAGGCCCTGGGAGCCGCGATACCAAGCTGAATGGCGGATGCCACCCCCCGATCCTTTTTAATACTGTGCTCGAGAAAGAGTAATGCCGGGACCGCACTTACGTCCTTCCTGCACTACACTCAGCGAGGTTTAGAGGTGGCTACGGAGGAACCGCTATACCAAACTGCACGGGGGGCACTTTCACTTGAACCATCCTTTTTAATATTGTGCTACAGAACGAGTAGTGCCGGGACCGCACTTAGGTCCTTCCTGCACTACACTCGACGCTAAGATCGGCGTAGGGGTGGCTACGGAGGTCGGCTCCCACCCCGATAAATTACCTCGGTTTAAAGTCGAAAGCCGAAGCTTAAGAAAGAGCTGTGCCAGGGCGGTACTTAGGACCTTCTTGCACTCAACATCTGACGTGAACCATGGGCCGTACTTAGGACCTTCTTGCACTACACTTCTCTTGACTTTTTAAATTTAGGTCCCGGGGCTTTTGCCCATTTTTGAGTTTTGGGGCCCACTACCTGCTTTTTTTATTTTCTTGACACTAACTGCACCCTCCCCCCTTTTTTTAATTTTGGGCCCGGGGGAATTGCCTCTTGGCGGACTATAAGAGCCCGATTACTACTCACGGCGCGTCCTCAAGTTGCGGATGGAGGAACGGTCTGCAACATGGAAGGTAGCTGCAAATGTATTGAATAATCTGTCGCGGACAGCCGAGAAGTCGTGGTCTTCCTGCTTGGGGGTTGGGCGAGGTGAGACCAACTCCTCACTGAATAAACTGGCCTTGTTACGAAAACGGATATGTGTGCCTCAGGCCTGGACTTTTGGAGGCAGGTGGGGGGAACTTGTAGACGGGGTAATGAATCTTCCGGTTCTATAATATGCGGGAAATTTCTTGACTAACTGAGAACGAGTTAGCTTCTCAAGGACTATGCTCCATGGAGTAAGTTTGTAAGGCCTACGTGTCAGTTATGTGCTTACACATACGGATCTAAATTTTGGTGTTACATTATTCGTCACTGAAAGTAGAAGACCGCCCGTCCCACCCGATCGACAGTTAAGACCATTAAGTGGGACGCTGCTGACCTGTTGATCGCTGATCTAATTAATCAGTTTGCAAAATTAAAAGCCCCTGTTTGTTTGCCAATGCTTATTTTTCTGGCAGTGTTTCAAGATATCCTGGAACTGTAGGAGTCTTATGTGCTTTATGATTAATGACACCTATTTCGGAAATATTCGGAAGATACAAGGCCTATAATTATAGTCTGTGATGATTTGTGTTGTATGCCCACTGCAAATAAAATTGTCATTTGGTCAGGGGGTTCGGCAGTCTGTATGAAGATATAATCCATTTACGTCGATTTCAGATTACTAAATCTAGAGAGAGCATTCCGGGTTCGATAGGAAGAAGTTGTTATTTTTACAGATTTTGGATAACGAAACAAGTTATCTGTCCTCCTCCATCTCCGCTGTGAGGTGACAAATTAAATTGTAAGACCCTGAAATTCGTGTCCGGGTCGTTGGCATGCTTGCTGGAAATTCGTGATGCCCGGTTTCCATTCTCGGCCCGGAGACAGGATATCCGGTATGAAGCTTGCCTGTTATCCTCAGTTCCTCCAGGGAGGTCCCGAGATATTACGTTATTTAACCTTTCGATGCTGGCTTCGATGTATTGTGCAGAGCTTTAAATTCTTCACATTCTGCCAGTTTCGGTGCATCACACCGTCGTGAATATATTTAAGTGTACCGTAAATCTAAGACCACACAGTCCTGGGCCGTAATTGGAATTTAAACCCCAGCGCCAGTGGAAGGGAAATATGTTATGGCTGGTTTTTGTCACATTCTCCCAGATTCATCACAGGTAGATCACCTGAACATCTTTCCATTTTGATACTAGTACATATGCTAACGTATGAAACTGTGAAAGCGGACCATTGAACTAATAGATAAATAAACAAATACATGGGATATACAAGCGAACGAAACAGGTGTGTACCAAGTCCAAACATTAATGAAAGAATCTGTAAGATGGACGTGGTAATATCTACAAGCAGCTACTGTGGTGTAAGTTCTGACTACATAGCGTGAGGTGTAGTGAAGGAAGCGGTTGTTCTGGTCACCAGGTAATTTCCACACGTTCACCTTCAGACACTGGTGCATGACTCACTTTATCTCTTCACGCGGTCTGGTTTTCCAAACACTTACGTAGTCTACGATAAGGTGAAATAACATTATCCTTGGTTGTCTGAACATGTTTAACATCACTTGTACAAAATTGCTTTGTCAAACAATTTCGCCGTTTGAGTTTGAAAATGCAACTTTTGGCTACGGAAAATAGTGATATTGTCCAAAATAGATTTCCTATTCCTTCAGCTTCAAAAACATAATGGCCGGTAGTAATTTTGGGCATTGAAAATGCAACCAGACAACTGTTCGTCGATTGGGAATATGTTAATGCGTAATGCGTAACTCTGAAGGTTTTTGGCGCTTTAAGCAGCCAACATGGAACTACTTTTTTTTCGGTTCTGATAGCATATATTATTACGAGATTAAATTTTTAAAATGAAGGGAGATTGCACAGTATCAAGCAATTTCGTATTTACTCACATCCATGTTTCCCCATATCACTTATTTTATGTACTAAAATATCGACATAATCACCCTGCATCGAGCAGGTTACTGTAGCAGTAACGTTGTATTATGTGCCCGGCTTACGTGATGGAGACCTCTTATGATTTATCCAAGTCAGTCCAGGCCAATACCTCCATGTCTTCGCCATCTCTTTCCAAATCCTTATCTGCTCATGTTAATAATGTTCTCAGCTCTCTTGACCATTTGCATGTGCAATCTACGTAGCTGAAGTAGCTACTCGAACACACACACACACACACACACACACACACACACACACACACACGCACGCACGCTCTCTCTCTCTCTCTCTCTGACTTCACATATTTTGTTTCAACCTAGATCATGGAACTTTGCTCCTGGGCTTCAAAATACATTTTATACAAGAACGCCAGTGTTATTTCGTCCAATATTTGCCATAGCGGATGACGCAGGCTTCCAGGTAAACGCTGTGGTCATTTATGGCGTTCATCACAGAGGACGTGATATTTCTCGTTCTAGGGCAGTTTGCGTTAATTTTTAACCCAATTTGACTTATTAATTTTTAGTTTAAAGGAGCTGGAGGAGGAGGATGGAAGGGAACAAGAATGACAATAAGAGAGGTGAACAGAAGGAAAATGGGAGGAATATGAGAGATACGAAGGAAGGAGATACGGTTTAATAGTTAGCACCAACAAATGCACAAGTATAAAAAATGCACTTTCACACACAATTCACTAATACTCCGATATTTTTCGATCCTCCTCTGATCATCTTCAGGGAGTTTTATATCAAATGAGAATGTACAGTACAAAAGACAGATGAATCATTAAGTAGATTAATATTTTTTTAGTCCTTAAAAATTTTAAATATTATGACGTTCGTGGTAGACGTATGTGCAAAACTGGTCCATGTAGTGTGGATATCAGAGCTGTATAGAATTATAAATGTTAATATCAGGAGAATGGCGAGTATATGTTTTGGTAGCTAGTACGATGCTAGTAAGGTATGCTTGTTTGATGTAAAACTCCCTGAGGATGATTTGAAATAGATCGAAACATATCGGAGTATTAGTGAATTACATATGACAGGGTATTTTTAATACTTGTGCATTTGTTGGTGTTAACTATTAAATTGTTTACTAACTCACAAATACCATGTAGTGGGTCCCTATCACCACGGCATGGCGCGTACTCAGGTTGCGGATAGAGGAACGGCCTCCGATAAGGAGGGTAGCTGCGAATAAATTGAATAAGCAGTTTCGGACAGCCGACGAGGGGTGGTCCTCCAGCTTTGGGGTTGGGCGAGGTGCTAACAACCCCTCATTGTAAAAAAGCTTTGTTAAGAAACACTCACATGCGGGATGCTTGCTCTGGAGGTTTTTTTAACAAGTGACGGACGCTTGTGAGTGCGGTAATGAACCTTCGGGTTCCGTGAAATGCGGGGAATTTCTTGACTAGCTGCAAACCAGTTAGCTTCTCAAGAAGGACTCTGCACCATGGAGTAAGTAAGT
>Ga0123352_10008307_pt1 | contig 16158 bp, 12 predicted proteins | sample TergutLab28metaG_FD_89700 | JGI IMG/M metagenome (GOLD analysis project Ga0123352, IMG submission 89700) | Labiotermes labralis P1 segment gut microbial communities from Petit-Saut dam, French Guiana - Lab288 P1 | ecosystem: Host-associated > Arthropoda: Insects > Digestive system > Gut ... | reverse complement strand
TAATACAATTTGACCTCCTTCTCTACCATATTTTTCCACATTATCTCAAAAACGGAACTTTTTCGGGAAAAAAAAGATTATTGGAACTAAATGTGTGTTTTGATTCTGTGTAACTCTATGAAGTTCTTTTTCATTCTACGAACAACTGAGAGCGGTGTTATCACAAATGTACACATCGGCCTTCGTGTAAAGTATCCGTTATTTTAGATCTTAATGCAACGGGATTTTTATGGACAGATTTTTGTTTAGTACTCATGTACCAAATTTCATTAAAGTCCCTCCAATGGGAGCGGAGTTGTTCCGTGTGGACAGACATGAACTTAATGGTCACTTTTCGATATTTTTTTCGAAAGCGCCTACAACGTGTAATTTAATTTTACGCCTTTGTGCTCTGTCATTATTATTTTAAATTTTAGGCAGTTTAATAAGTAATGAAATCTGGTATGGCTCTAGATATACGTTTTACGCATCTACTGACAATCATCAGCAGTGCGATGGAAAAGAAACCTGGGTTTGCCCGCGATCTGTTTCAGCTGTTCTTTAATTACATTAATCGGCTCACATATTCTAATTGAGAGTTTCCCGTCTCTCGCGCCGCGTGACGTAAGCCGAGCCTATTGGAGAACAAGGCCAGTGACGTCAGATACTCTTCTCACACCGCCTCATCTTATTATCTCCCGTCATCAGGCTGTCTTGCGGCGACGTTTGAAAATATTGTCTGGACTATAAAAGCCATGCAGAAGAAGAGTTTGCATCAAAACGAATCGGCGCGTGTTCGGTACGAAACGACAATGTACCCAAACCCCTTGGAGCGAAAACACTGCACAATACGCCAGGTGATTGACAGGTTTCTGTATCCGGATGCAAACCGCAACAACAACAACAACAACAACAACAATAACAACAGCAGTAGCAGCAACATTAACAATACAAAGTACGGCAATTCATCGTCGTCTTGGAATAAGCAAGGTGTCCACAGGAACACTACATCAGGGTATGGAAAATAGAAACGCAGTGTCCTTGTGAATGGCAGTTTGTGTGTGTTCATATTTTATTTATTTTTCAAAGACGATATTTACTGGATTAGAAACCTGTGCTGTACTGAAGAGGACAAGGACGGAAACAGCGAAGAATGTGGTGTCGGTAAGTGAACTTCACTAATTTAAGCACACCGATTTTTACTGTAAGTGAAATGGACGAGTTGGCAACAGGAATGAGTTAAACATTTGGTTGTACTGAGAAAGGGGAAACCGACTCCGTAAAGGATTTAATGTTTGCAAAGTTACAAATTTACGTGGGCTTCACGTCGACATCTGCAGTGGTTTATGGTCTGCTCCAAGTACACCTCTCCAAAAAATGTTTTCAGTAAGCTGTCACCTGGACAGCGCTGCCATGTTTGATTAAGTTTTCAGGTGTTCACAGCGGTTGTTGCTTTAATGATGGTCTTTCGGGCTCTTAGTAATTTGTTCGTACGTTGTGGAGGGCGGTACTGTACCCATTTTCGGAGTGAATTAATTCTGTTCAGTTGGGTTCTAAGTGCTTGGGAAGAGGTAATATGTCAATAACGCTGACTGGCCAAAACCCTTGCAACCTTCCTGCATAGTTTACCCTTACAGCCATTTCAGGATCCATCTGAACCAAATTCTCAACCTGAGGACAGAGACTTCATGGCCCTCCAAAACGTCGGAACAGACGTGTTATCGTGTACTATGTAAGAAATCATTAGACAATATTTGACCCCTGTAGTTGTCGAATCTTTTATTCGATCTAAATTTACGAACTGTGTAGTCCCAACTAAAATTAAGTAAAAGGTAAAGAAATCCCTCTACAGGCCTATTGCGAACCCAGAGGATTCCAGGAGGTTGAGGCTCCCAGATTTCAAGACGGTCGACACATGAAGGTGGTAAAGTTGCCAGCTCTACGCTTCGGTCCCAGGGCCGTAATGTGATCGGAAGTATAATATCAATGAAAATTTCCATTGACACTATCGGTAATCGAAGCGCAGTGCCTCAACGAACTGCGCCACCGCAAGCCCCCGTTAAATGAAACACATTATTCAAATGAAAGTTAACACAACATCGCAGGTTGTTAATGGGTGATACTGCGATCTGAATACGAAGAATGAACAGTACTGTACACATGTTTAATTAGGGATTGGCGGTATTTTCTCTACGTGAGTAGCCTTGCCGTGTGAGAAATCAAGCAGTACACGATCCTTGTTTTTCAGAAATTTTTTCTTACCGGGTTCAATACAGCAACGGTTGCAATAGTTTCTTGAAAATAAGTTAAAATATAAGATGAAATCAGAAAGTGCAAACAAAGATGCTCTTTATTCGTTTAGAAGTTTATAAACATTTGTTGTCATTTAAGTCTAGACAGTTAATCGTGCACATTTCTTCTTCAAGGCTGCATCGTATCTACAGTGCAGATGGATGTTCGAAGAGGCGGCTGTTCCGCCGCCCGAGGGTAGGACGTTACGGCGTAACACCGTCCATCTGCCATCTAATGTAAAGTGAGATGTAAGTATCGAATTTGTTAGAGAAGGAATCTATGTCTCCCTCTTCTGCCCGCCTTTTCGTCAGTTTCTGATTTGAAGTAAGGCAAACATTGCTGTCATGTTTCACGGCGACGACTCTGAAGATTACCATCTTGTGGGATGTGACGCCTTGTGACTATGTGCAGAAGTCTCGACGTTTGGGATGGGTCTAATGCCTCCCTCTTCAGGGTAGAAGGGAAAGAGAGAGGAAGGAGGAATCGGTTTTCTCCGAAACTTAGGTAACTATCTACCTAACTCATTGGCACCACGTCCTAGAAGACCGTAACGCAGATAATTTGTAGTTTTTTTTGGTTGCTGTAACGCAACAGTGCGAAACGGGCCTAAGCCGCCTCATCGTAAATGTTTCTAGATTATGCACAGTTAAACACACACATCCAGCAGGTCTTCTCTGAACGAGTGATCAGCCCGTCGCAGAGGGTGCTACTTACACCACGCACAAAAAACACAAAGGAATATATATGCTGTCAGCGGGGTCTGAACCCGCGGTCCGAGCAATCTAGGGTCCTTAGACCGCACGGTCACACACGATTGGCGTTCTTATGTTTAGAGTTGTAAATCCGTTGTATGTCCGTAACGTGGAACTGGAATAAACTTATGTTTGTAAATCTGCGATTCCTACAGTGTACAATTGACATCAGAGCGACCGTCTTTGAGCACCACAAGGAAGACGGCACGTTCCTTTCCACCCATCTGTACTGTGTATTAGACGCGGTTCTTAAATTTGAGATTTGAAACTTCTTCCTCGGTTTATTTGAGGCGTGCCCCTCTTCTGAGTTGTACTGCGGTTTAAGTTGGTAGTCGGTGACTGGCGTTTAGGGTGCAGTATTTCGGTCCCATATTTAAGGGTCAAACAATCCAAGAAGACTGCTTAACCCCTCGTTAAGGTACCCATGTATTTTCCCCATACGATGGTAACCAGTCAGGAACCTACGACGCATAACATCCCAGAAGAACTAAGGCCTCTACTTGCGAAGTTCTTTACGCCTGTGTCAGCAACACAACTGGCTTAAGCCCTGACGTTTTTAAACTGCATTGGGAGGGGCGCCGTTTCATTTTGTGCCTGAATTCTTCACGGTCGTCGTCGGTTCTGCCATTGAAATGTCGGTGTGGTGACTGAAATTTGTCGGACTCACGCAAAAAGTGACCGACAGGCATAGACCAAAATGCTAGGAGGTTTGTTCAGTCCAATCGTGCCATTGCACATTCCTTCCATCTGCCTTACAATTAATTAATAATTATTATTCTGTCATAAACGTCATGTACCTTGCTTTATTGGGATTGATTTTAATTAGACAATAAACAAACGTATTCCTTTTTTTCCAGGTAGCAACCTTGTCCGCTGTTGTCCTGCAACTTGCTGGCACCCAATTTAGACAGCCCGTCCTTGACTATTGTTTTGTTAACTGTTCGTAGTTCTATGTACATTTAAGGTATAAAGACAAACATGGAGGACGCTTGTGGTCGCATAGTAGTAGATTTTATACCACGGAGTGGGACTTGTAGTCAAAGGTAAAGTTAAAATGTTATGTTTCTGGACCGCTGTATGTGTGACAGTATTATTTTACTTTAACCAAAATGCGAACGGTTTTTCTCAAACACTTTAACATTTATCTTACAAGGTGCATAATTTTCTTTCCCTAATTTTGAAAGTATGGGAACTGTATTTAGTATAGACATTCGAAAACTGTTTCTTGTTTTGGAGCAGGTAACAAAGAATCTGTGCAGTGGCAGACTGGACCGGTGTGCAATGTTTGAATTAAATTTACGTGAAGTCAGATTTACAAACCCGCAAATGGAGGAGATCAATTGATCCAGAAATGTATCTAATGACAGACTCACAGGGCTCTAAAATTGACCGGAATAATTGGCAGCGACTTCTAACCATTTAAAAGCTCTCGGAACTTTAAAACTTGGGAGGGGATGTTTGGCCGCAGCTTTTATCCAGTTGTGAAGTCACAGTATTTTAATATTCGGCAGCAATGTTATGTTCAAATTTACAGGACTCCGGAGTTGTCGAGGGAATGTTTGGCGTTACAGTTACAAACTCGCACACCTCTGAAAAGCGAGGGAATACTTGAAGACGAAATTCAAGTAGTTACAGATTCGTAGCGTTCTCAAATGGACGGTAGTGTTTGACGGCGAACTGTAAATTTCCAGGCTGACCATGTAATCCGTCCAACACAAACTTGTGTAAGGAACTCATCTTCTCTGACGATTTGTATTAAAGTTATTCGGGGCACAGGGTGGGCAGAAACATGCATGTGAACATTCCGACTCTAGGAACTATTAATAATAAAAGTTTCCGTCAAACACAACTAGTTTATTATGATTAGAGTGGTAACATGTTTCGACATTCGTACATTCTTGGGATGCCAAACATTGTTTGGGATCCCAAGAATGCAGCTTTGTAGTTAATTGGTTCATGGTGAAGGCCTGATGATGACCCAATAGGGTCGAAACATGTTGCCACTCTAATCATAATAAACTAGTTGTGTTTGACGGAAATTTTATTACACGGAGACTTTTATTATTAATAGTTCCTAGTGAAAACACTTCGGGATGGCTTCCATCAAATTCTGTTTCTAGCTTTGCGCACACAACAGACAAACGCGGTGATCCCGATAGCTGTGAATCGAAATACACTGCTTTTGTTTTCCTTACCAATTTTTCAGTTTTTATGCCCTAGGGCTCTGGCAAAACGGTTAAGTAACACTGACGCAACTGATTATTTTTCTTGTTGACCACGTTATGAAGTATTCAGTTTCCATTTAACAGATTGTACTGTGACTCTTGTGCCAGATTAATATACTAAATCTTAAAGTAGATCTAACATTTTTGTCATATCGCACTTCGAGGTTTGCAGCACTGTACTGCTCTTTTAACTCTTCAGCTCCTTTTCTTCTGGCCTAATACGGTATAGCTCTAATCAAAATTGGCTTTTTAAGCCATACCGCCAAAAATATTGTTCATATTCTGTGTTGTTGGTTTTATAATAGTGCCAGCATGTGCACTATAAAAATAATTGGAATTGTATCTTGGGCTGCATTAAATATTGGTTTTAAGGAAGGTTCTCACAGTGCTGACCCCTTGTCTTGGCAGTTTTACACGAAATGCAGTGCCATATTTCGCCTGCAAAGTTTGAGGATCACCGTCAAATCCATTGTATTAGCTAGTCCTATGTAGCTCTGTGCGCTCCATAAATATTTATTTTCCTTATTCTGTTTTATATATCAACGAATGATATTTGTAAATAAAGTATTTAATGTGTATGCTTTTAACTTATTACACATGAATCATTTTGTAACTTTGTTTACAAGCAAAATAAAACAATACGTATTTATTCCCAAACTTCTGTTCCTGTCTCTAAAAAAGTGTCTTCCCAGCAGTTCTTTTTAACGTACTTTACACATTACATCATCAGGTAGGTTTATGATTCATGCCTATGTTGATGTGTGCCTCCTTCTTCGTAATGGCTTCTGGAACAAATAAGTTTTATGTAAATCCGGGAAGTCAGCGCTGAAGTCATCTTGCAGCTGTATTTCCTGTGCCTGAATTGGAAAATAATACTAAATACCATACAGTGTCTGAAGTTACGTACGGTAGGACGTGTTTGATTTGTTGTAATTAATTTTGCCCGAAGTTCGAAATAAATTCTCACGAACGTCATGAGACATGTATAGTTTCTGATTGAATGGTGATGAATAATGGACCCCGCGAGGGGCGTATCTTAGTATACTATAAGTTTAAATTTTCCTGGGACATTCCAAGGCTGTAAGAATTGTGAATCTCTACCTCAATATTAGTGAATTCTTGCTGAGTTTCTGTGTTTGGGTAGGGGTTTGTGGGGGAGAATATGTACAGAGCGTCGCAGACTTAGGCAATTTCAGACTTATGAAATTTTAATAAAATAAAAAGTAGAAATAACGACATGTCTGAAAGGCGCGCCGAAATTTTCTTGCGGGGGCAGAAAGCGTAATGAGACGAAGATTGTTGGGCGATATCGCAGGCGGAGGGGCCTTCATGTTGGGGCCGATCAGGCCCAAGTGTGTTGGAGTTTGGAATTCAACTGGACTCAGTGTTTCTACAAATAATATTGAACAACAACTTGTTACACAGGGTTTATATTTGTTCATTATTCCTCCGACATGTTTTGGCCTCAATTCTTGGCCATCTTCTGTCAGGTCGTACGCTTTTCGACATGTGCAGCATGTGTGCCTACAGAGTTGGCAGAATTGGTGATTAATGTTATAAAATTATAATTAAAATATGCCGCAGCAATAATTAACAAATTAAAACACCGTGCAACAATTTCTATAGTAAAATCAACTAGATGCATCAGTGTCTCAAATTTATTTCACCGGAGTAACACTCTACATGTTTCGGGTCGTCTTTCCGTCCATCATCAGGGGTTCAAGACAGTACATACTGTAACAGGTATGGGTCAAACAAATACCGCAGACTGCTTGCTAGCAAGCAGTCTGCGGTAATCCACTTACTGTTGGCCACGTTTAGGCACCAGAACGGCGAACTTGCAGGTCTTTATAAGCAGAGGTCAAATCCTGGGCGCCAGGTCCATTTAGGGAACAAAATGTTATGTGATGGCGCCTAATATATGTGGGTTCTGAACACGGAAATTGCTTGATGTGAACATTCTTGCGTCTGGAATTTGGAGGTGGCTCTTTGATTTTGTAAATATTGTGGACCCGTGTATTTATAGTTGGGCAAAGGCCGGATAGTTAAGTTACTTGAATTTGTTTCCTAATAATCTGTATTTTATAGGTTTTTATGATGGATACTCTTGTCTTAGAAACACTTTCATTCAGGAAAGAATGTAAATTGTTTCAGGAAACAAAGACCAAAGGAAATATACAGGCGTGAGTGAAAAGAGCAAGTCGGAAAAACGAGGAGAGAGTGATTCTCGCAACGCCGGTGTACTTGCCTTTCAACCACACGACGTGGCAACTAGCTGGAGAATATTTCATTGAATGCATAACAGCCTACGGAGAAATTCTGAATTCGCACAGAACATGTTTAGTGACTTGTACGTGGGTTCATCCGGAATTTATTGTTTCAAACCATTTCAATTTTATTTGCATATGGGAAGGGGCATCGATTTCCATATTACCACCCTTATTTTCAACTCATTTAATCCACTGGGAAGCACGTTTCTGTTTACACAATAAGCAGCACAGCCAACGGAACAAAATTTTAAAACTTTCCAGATACTCGCTGACTCATACACATACCTAGAAGTATAATACGCATTTGTTGGCAACGCAAACAAATGCGTACTCTTGTGCCATCTGTCAAGAAATGTTGAGTAAGACGGGGAAATTTGTGGTAGTGGTAGCTCGTACGGTAATAACGTCAACTACAATTCGACCTCAGAATTTCCCGCCAAAGACTTACCTGTATGACACCACTGAATAACAATCAAATCCGTAAGTGGACTTCTTTGAGTTAGGGTAAAGTGAGTGCGTACTCGTACTTGAACTGAACTAAGTGGTCCCTTTCATTGTATATCAGGAGACGGATAAACTCTGTCCTCAGCAACACTGGGGCCGGGGGGGGGGGGCCCTATTAAAATTCTAAATGTTTGAAGCAGTACCCTTCTTTAGAAGTTAATAATGCCTCCGCGAATTAATAATGTAACAGACTGGCCTTTGGTTAACGAATAACAATGTTTATTCCTACTACAAATGGAATAATTGAAACAGTTATGAATACAAAAGAAACTGTAGCAGAATCTCAAGTATTACTCCGAACAGATAATTCTTACTTCTTCCTCGAGTTCTTCGTGCTATTACAATCAATATTACGGGCTCCCCGCCCTACGCTAGACTCGAGCACCGTATCTCAATCACAGATGCACGTCACTACTCGTACCCGCTATGTCCGGTCTTAACACGCTATCCAACAACCTTTCTCTGTTGTCGCTGGCAAGCGCGCGTACGCACACACACACACACACATACACACACTCGCTTGCTTGTCGCCACAAGAGTGGGACTGTTTCTCTCCTGCCAGTCTTATCTGGTGATCAAAACATAACATGCATGGAGCTTTTCCACACTGCTCGAGAACAAGGTAGGTCTCGCTACACTTCCCTCTAATGCACGAACATTCTGGAGGCACGATGTCACGAGCCTTGCGGGAAACTATGCTGCCAGGAGCAAAGGCGCTTTGTTAAAATAAATTACATTTTATGGAATTCGAAGTTTCGTTTCTGTGCTCATGACTTTCCGCTAAGAGTTTCTGTTCTGAGCTAGATGTTGAAGGTTACGGCATCATTTTCTTCTTTAAGAACAATTTTAATATTTTCGCATGTATGCTTAGGTCTTTCTAAGGGCCACTTTTTTTTCAGTTTTTCCTCACCGAAACCCAGTGGCCATTTCTGTTCCCCTCTGTACATGCTACAACCTTCGCGGATCTCTTCCCCTGTCAAAAACGAAATTACAGTTATAATTTTTTTTGTGTAGTTTACTTGCCCGAAGATGACCAAGATTTTCTCGAAACGTGTATTCATGTAATTTGAACTAATAGAAAGCAAAAAAAACCCGTTATGTTGGTAGTAATTGTATATTCGTTTGTAGTATCATAAACACACAGGGATTTCTGTCGTAAACATTATCAATGATTTTTTGTGGATTTTTTCAATATCTCCCTTTTCAATAATCACTCACTGAAACCCTGAAGGGGGAAATCTGAGCCTGCACAACTGAGTTAAGCCATTCACCTCGATGTCCATGCCACTGTACCTGTCATAGTTATTCTTGTTGCTCTCTCTATAGTAGGATGTGCAACGCGACGACATTTATAAATGAGTTGCCTTGACCAGGAGTGGGCTGCTTGCGGACGATGGCAGGGTCATGAATATTTTGATTTGTCCGACCGTCATATTGAATGAGAAATAAGGGCATAGTGTTGAGGTAAGCAACAGGTTGAATATCAGAGTTTCACGGGTCACCACACGGAATCACTCTTCGAGGCAATTCATTATTACAACTTAGCTTACAGGAAGGTTATGGGTTTAGGATATGAAGAATTGAGTTCAATATGCTACAGTGAAAATAAATGTTATTTGGTAACAAAGGAGACACTCAGTACATTTTCAGTGAGTAATTTTCATTTCTGAAACTTTTTTATTATTTGTTTCAATTGTTCGTTTCCTTCTTCATTTATTTCCTTATAGCCTTCGATAGTCTTCTGAGCTCTTGCATACCATTCGGCCACGTTTGGATATTTGTTGACATCATATCCCGTGGCCTGAAAGTAAAATATTTATCATTAGCATTTTTTAAAAGAAATTGCTACCTGAATTAATAGAAATTATTTGCTTCCAGGCATCTTATTGCATATTAAGTAAAAGTTTTGTATACAATGTAATTGTGTATACATCAGTTTTGTATACTTTATATGTTTTATACACCATTGCGGACTGCATACAAAGATATTTTAATTTAGTATGGAAGGTACAGTTTTACCTTTGCTTTGGATAATGTTATATATGCGTATCTAAAGATAAAGTTTGTGTGACCTCCCCGATGATGGCTGTGTGGATCAGCCGCAATATTTTGGAACAACTTTTACATACATAATTACCAGTGCAATAAATTGTTATAAATCATACCAGTATATCATCAGTTGCACGGAAGATGTACGGTATTAAGTCACACGTGTCCGTTTATCAACAGCATACACAAATTCTATGGAGGCAGACTTGATTTGGGCTTGAACGACTTCAGTTGCATCGAAGAATTCAGTTACGAATACAATTATGTGTTCAGCTTCTACTAAATGTGAAGTAGTTTTAAAAATCTTATTAGTTTTCTTGATCGACAGAGTATGATTTTGGCCCATTCTTTCAGTAAAGAATTTGGCGCCAGAAAAATGATCAGTTTAGCTCCACTTTCCCAGTCAGTTGAGGACAGGATAAAGAAGTACTGAGACCTTCCGCGCTTTATCCCACAATTTACTACGAAATGGAGCTATTACCAACACAGTGTTTGTGCATAATATTAAATTATTCACTTCCGGAAATTTACACAGAATTTTGGTGTTTGCAGTCTTAAGGCAGTTCCCTAGTATTATATGAGTGAGGTATTAAGACAGCACTATATAAACAGCAGCATCCTAGCGAGGACACGAAGCTAACAGAGTTTCAATCTTCTGAACGCAACACACGAATAGAATTGCTAAAAAAAAACTAGCAGATTTAGAAGATTTTGTTTTCTCCAAGCCCTGGGAGACGTTTACACACTTTGTGTTTTGTCCTCACTGAGCTTGCCCTCTATTCTTTTAACTATGTGTCGTCCACCGTGATCGGAAATGCCCCAGATCTGGGTTATTTGTAAGTGATCTCAGACCTGCTGAGGGCCGAATATTAACAGACATCCAGATATATTTCCCTAATAGTCCATTCTTATTTGGGGACCGCGGTGGCACAGTGGTTAAGGTGCTGTGCTACAAATCGGAAGGTTGCTGGTTCGATTCCAGATGGTGTTATTGGAATTTTTCATTGACATAATCCTTCCGATCGCATTATGGCCCTGTGGTCACTCAGCCTCTTAACAGAAATGAGTACCAGGAGGATTCCCTGGGGGTAAAATGCGGCCGGTGCGTAAGGCTGACAACCGTAACACCATCCTGGGCCATTGTCACGTAATCTGGGAACCTTAACTTCCTGGAACACTCTGGGCACCTAGGGCCTGTAAAGGGACTGATTTACCCCCCATTCTTATTTACAATACCATAGAGTAATTCTGTAGAAATAATCTGCAATCCTTCACTGCTTATTTGCGGCAAACTATGTTTGACAGCAATTAAGAAAAATAAATCATGGCTTTCGGCAATAGTTGAACCGCAGGAAAGTATTGGAATTGTTTTATTGCGGCTGTTTGTGCACTTGTATTTAAATGTTTTTACGAGCAGTTTCTTTCCACGTGGAATTTGTTTGCCACACGCAAGTTCACGATCGGTAGTATGTTCGTCATTGCAAATCAACTGCTTTAATAAATGAAGCATATTTAGCTAATGTTTATCGTATGAATAAAATAATATCAAAGTTGTAGACGCACTTTTCAGACCTCCACGCAATATTGTTTGTATTGTAACCACTGCCTATCGTACGAGTGTGCAAGCTGACCTCCCACCAACCGCGCACAGCGACCTTGTGCTGGGGTGCGCCAAATTTCGTGGTTGCCAGAATTTTGTGTAGCATGTTTTGTAAATGAAAACTAAAGAGTCGATGAACGCTTTGTGTTACTGAATTTCATCAAACCGCAGTATACTTACGATTTTAATTTACAATATATGAGTGGTAAGTTGTAATCCTGTTGTGAATCACATATTTCCAGTCAAGGTCCTAAAGATCAAATATAATTTGAGTGCAGCACTGTAGACATAGGGGGATCATATGGCTCAATAACATAAATCTAGCATATGTACAAGACCCACACCTCGAGGCGATTTCACATACTAATTTAGATTTAATCCTGTGCTGTAATTGATCAACTTGATGTAAAGTAAGGATTATATATGGTACTGTACGTACAAGTATGGACGACAATAAAACTCGCGAAAAAAAATGTAACGGTTGAATTTTTTAAATGGTTTGTGTGAGACGTCTAGAGAGATACTGACTCCCCATTATGCATCAGTTACACCAACTTTGTGCAAAGAAAGCAAAGAAGTTATAACAAACTTACTTCGATGCTTGACACTGTAACAGCGATGGAGTAGTCGGCAATGGTGATGTTACTTCCAGCTACCCATGTCTGTCCCTTCAGAATGTTGTCCAAGATGTTGAGTGCCTCTTCTAGTTTGTCGAGGGAGGTTTTGTCGCCTGCAGTCCCAGTTTTCATGACAGGCAGCAGCTGTGAACGTATGAAATACACAAATTCTGAAATACTCTGACTACTGATAATGGCTTAAATGGTTCAAAATATTCGTGATTCGTATGCAGCAGGTGTTATATCCCTGGGAGCTGGAGACTGGATCTTGGGTAGACCGAGCGGATGTCTTGATGAAGGATCCGTTAGGACACTTAAGAATAAATTCAAGTCCACTGGTAGAAGTTTAAATGATGTATTAAAATATACAGTAGGTGGTTCAGAAGTTCTAGCGACGAGAGTTAAAACAAGTGTTCCCCCGTCGCAGTATAATTACATGACGTTATATATGGCTTGGAAAGGTGTCGTGTGAAAAATGTACATCAACCTCGGACGTGGCTGTGTGAAGCTATTGGTTGACATTTCTAATTATTAACTCAAAATTACATTTCGACTTATACGTCATATAGACGTCATAGCTTCACAGGGGTTGTTCAGCCCTTTGAAAGGGACAAAGTCCCTTAGAAGCGCTCCCGGAATCGAGAGGCTAATCTCTTAACAGGTCAAGAGGTCGCCAGACTAAACGTCTCCAACTCCACATGTGATGCAAGATTTGGTACTGGAGACGAAACAATATATTCTGAATATACCTGAATTCTAATTTATAGTGTACCTTTATATTGCAATAATTGTCATATATGACACAGGATATTCACATCACTTCATAAAACTAATGTGGAAATGCATCATTACAGAATTCTGAAAGAATTATTGTCCTTACCCTCGAGAGTTTGACGTTTTGCTGACCGTGCATCTCAGTATAATCTTAGTAATTAACCAACTTAATGCACAAAATCTTGTTTTATAATAAGTTTATTATATGCCTCTACATGTTTCGAGGACTATGTGCTCATCATCAGAATGTCAAAATTGTATTATACAGCATTTGATATCGTCACACTCTGCAGGTGGCCGTCGCGTGCACAGGTTGAGAGACTTCTCTCAGTCTGTGCACCGGACGGCCACCTGCAGGTATGATGATACCAGATGCTGTATAATACAATTTTGACATTTTGATGATGAGCACATAGTGCTCGAAACATGTAGAGGCATATAATAAACTTATTATAAAACAAGATTTTGTGCATTAAGTTGGTTAATTACTAAGATTAACCTCGAGAGGTTGCCTGAAATGTAGGAATTCTGGCCGGACAGGTATAGCTGCCCTGACGAGTGAATCCATTGAGGTGAACAGCTAAATATTACACTTTCCTTCTCGATTCTTTGTCCGTTTGTCGTAAGTTTATTTGTCGGAACTGAAGTGGTCTTACACAGTTTTAATGAAGTTACTGTATTGACCTATCGTGACCTGTATTCATGGTGTTATGATTAGTATTTTTCATTAAAACAGAAGGTATAAACTGCGGTTTGAATAGGCGTGGACGGACTGAGAGAACGTTTGGTTAAGACAAGCAGCGTTTCGGAGGAGAATACAACCCGTGTCTATCTGAATAGAAAGCAGGGTAGTTGCCTTTGAACCTCGATGTCCAAATCCTTTACTTCTACGAAGCGTTAGGTGAGGCAGGACAACAGGAGGGTGATTGTTGGGTTGATCAGTGAAGAATTACAAATTTACATTTACAAATTGTACTTACATAATAACTCATTAAACCTTGGTACAGAGTTCCAATGTCGAAATACAGTCTCTGGTCAATTATAGCGCGCTTTTTGGGATCCTTAGGATAAAGCGAGTCATTCTTGCCGTACTGGTTGACAAGATAGGCGAGGATGGCGCGGCTGAAAATTTGAAAATCCAGAATTAGATTCCAGAAATAATGGAGTTAAATGTTATTTGTAATAAATCTGTGCGGTCTGAGTGCTCCAGTATCTTTTGGTAATAATTTCACTCTGGTTGTATAATTTAGTATTGAATAATTTAATTATTATTGCATTAAGTTAGCAGGGCTGTTTGGATTACCGTGCGACAGTACCTTCTTCGTTTCCAGTGTCTGCCACAAAATATCGAGGTGATATTTTGAAATTGGATGTGATTCAGATTTGTCATTCATGGAACTGGTAACTGATTATTTAATACAGTACAGTAAGTAATACATGAATTACACACCTGCTACTATTTATCAGCTTTGTAAAAGACAAGGGAAACTGTGAAATGGAAGTAAAGAGTGCGCAAAACTTAATAGCGTGAGCCACAAAATTAATCTTGAATTCAGTTAAATTACTTGTAGCAACCAATATAATAACAGTTACCGGCTACAGCACCGCTCTTATTACATTTCAAGATATTTCGATTTGCGCTTGTTTACTGACTATATGAGCGCAATTATCAGATACACTACAACGGTTAAATTTTGGTGTTTTCAGGGTTTAAGTACAGTTTTTGTTGAAAGTATGGTCTTCTGGTCTGTTACACTGTGTAGGTTAATGAGTTTGTTTGGACGAGTGACGATGGGTTCTGGGCCCGAATCAGTTTCACCTTTCCTGCAGAAGGATGTGGTGTGTGTGTGTGTGTGTGTGTGTGTGTGTGTCTGTGAAATGTCGGGACAAACTTATTATCCTGAAGGCAGGTTTGGTTGTTTCTGTTTGAATGTCCCAATTGGCATTATTACTCGCAAGAACCCCTGTTTAGGGCTGGTAGTTCCCTGTGCTGTAGCCGCAGACCCTGTAGCATGGAACTACTTGTTGTTATGAAGTAAACTAAATTTTATGGAAAATGAAGAGAGATTATGCTGCATATCTTATAATGCAGTAAAAGTCGTGTCCTAAGTACATAAAGTGAATTTCTGAGGTTTTTATCTTATGTTCTTTTGAAAATGGAAACACATTTACTTAAAAGTCTAAAGTAACTCGCTATGTTCCAGTCATAACCCATAATGGGCACCCAATCCTCAGGTTGTGTAGCTTGCATATTTCAGAGAATGCGTATTTTATGGGCTGATCCTTCCAGTAAGCCCAACTTACGGGCCCAACGTACGTCCTTCCTCGACAGGACAGCAGAAGTGCTCTTCCCTTTTATGTCAGTGCTGGATGAAAGTGCGTTAATGCTGGGAGTTTTGAGGTTTTTAAGCAATGTTTGTGAGGATTCAAGTCGTGCGGGATATGGTGCCATGTCTAGTGGTAAATGGTTACCAACTTTTAGGCTGAGCTTGCTGTCTGCATCACCAAGGCCTCTGCTGTCCAAGACGAATAAAACGGGCATAGTAGTGTATATAGTTAAGGGCCATAGGGGTAATGAGTCGGTTTTGTTGAATGTGTTTATATCACTTTGTTATCAGAAAACAACACACAGTTGTAAATATTTGTGAATAAGCAAATCGTTGCCACACGCCTTCTTTTAGCAAACAGTTTTTCTCTCCATTTATACAAGCACTCTTGTCGTTAGGATTCGTTAATTGAGCCTTCTCTATTACATGTGTCAAATCGGTCAGTAGACCTTACGGAATGTCTTATTCCCGCCATCAGATACTGAAAACTGTGGAAGTTTGCACATTCAGGCTAAATACGAGTAATTTCTGTCGGGAATCGTTTCTACCCTCCGGATCGATCGACTGTCGCCATCACTTCACTAGGTTTGACGTTTGTTGTTTATTGGACTGTGCATCATTGTGATAACTGAAGAATAAAAACCAACCAGATGCCACTTATTATTTTATTGTACTTCTTATAGGCTCAACATGTTTCGGGCACTACTATGCCCATCATCAGGGGCTCGCGACTATGATGTTGACTGCCACATTGGTCGTTTCGTTCTTG
>Ga0123352_10008306_pt1 | contig 16158 bp, 8 predicted proteins | sample TergutLab28metaG_FD_89700 | JGI IMG/M metagenome (GOLD analysis project Ga0123352, IMG submission 89700) | Labiotermes labralis P1 segment gut microbial communities from Petit-Saut dam, French Guiana - Lab288 P1 | ecosystem: Host-associated > Arthropoda: Insects > Digestive system > Gut ... | reverse complement strand
TTTAAGTCAAATGCACGGTGCAACAATGAAAGGTTAGAAAGTGATAAGTAACAATAACAATGACACGGCTGGACCCTTTCTCAGCCACTCAGCGCCTCACACACAAGGCGTAATCTATATTATTCTCACCGACTGTACATATTGTAGCCTAAGTAATTATACTTATATATTATATTATACCCTCTAGCATAAAAAATAATCCCTATGGGAGAAAAACGATATCCAAACAGATACACCCGGTACCATGGTACCCCGTGACATAATGAGATCTCGAACCCGCGCCAAGACCACTTTATGCATTCTAGTATAGCCTCAGCTGTTAAGTCCGACCACAACCTGATGTTGGCCCACATATAGGGCCGAAACATGTCGTTGTAAACTCCTGTATACTTAAAAAACAAATATAGTTGTGTTCGACTGTAAGTGTTAACATACATAACTCCTACTAGCCTCGGCATTCTGTTCTGTGATAGCATTACATGCGGCACAAGTAAGTCTAATGTTAAAATCGCCTGTTCATCAGGGATGCCAATTTTAATTGTTGTCAGAATATTCATAGCTATGTTGATGGGTTAAAAGGTATGGTGCAATTTTCTCTATGCTGTCTTTATGGAAGCCATCCCAATGTGTTTATCACTAAACAAACCACACTTATTCACACAACACAAGTTTCATTCATCTGTTACCCTTACATATACGCTACATGTTGCGGCCTGAGAATGGCCCAAGTACAGGTCGAAACATGTAGCGTATATGTAAGTGTAACAATTGAATTAAAATTCCTTATGCTTATATAATTTACGCTCATTTTATTCACAACTTGACCACTATAGACAGAGGCAAGTAATCAACTTCGCACTCCTCCCCCTTTACTTTTGGAGGTCCTCATTTGAATTGTGTAGATGGGCCCTCTACCCTCTCTAGCCACTGTTGGAAGATTCGAGTTCCTATGTCTTCAGGGAACAATTGTGATTGTCCATCCCTAATCCAGTCACTTTGCTGAGATGTACGCATGAATTAGGAACATCCCTAACATGTTTTTATTATTGCACCGTGCACGTTGTCGAGTTACTCAATTATTACACAAACCACTGCACATATATAAAATGTATAAAATTTACACATTAAAACATTAAAACCGCTCCGACATGTTTCGGTCCTAAGACCATCGTCAGGGAGCTATATATTCCTTGCTAAAGTCACACTAGAAATAGTCACAGGTTAATTTCGTTGTACAAGTTGTGCAATGCACATCCGTAGCAGGGCACTCTTCGCAACATTACATTACACAACACGGCATGCTGCCACAATACCCAACTGGTACAGCGAAATTAATGTGACTTTTTATAGTGTGACTTTAGCTAGGAATATATAGCTCCCTGATGATGGTCTTAGGACCGAAACATGTCGGAGCAGTTTTAATGCGTAAATTTTATACATTTTATATTTGTGTATTGGTTGGTGTAATAATCGAGTATCCCTAACATGGATTATTATTGGGCAGGTACCTGGAGAGAATGCGAGAGCACTAAATTGACTGTAGCAAAATAAAGAACAGAGCGCCTTTTAAAATTAAACAAGACAGGCAATGTCAGTGCACAGGCAGCATTGAGGCGCGCTCGTGTAACCACTGTTGCTGCGGAAAAGCAATAAGTATTAAATACTGTGTGTGTCTGTAGCCTTAGTTGTCCAGTATGCAAAGCGCATGCGTCAGAAAAAGAGTTACTGAATATAATGTGTGTGTTATGATTTTGTCTGAAATTTTTTCTCATTCTAAAAAGAATTCAGCAAGATATTGTCATTAATTTACATGGACTTCGCGCAAAGTATCCGTTATTCTTGTCAGAGTTTTAATGAAACTTGAATTTTCATTACAGATTTTCGAAAAAAAAATACTCAAATATCAAATTTCGTGGAAGTCCGTCCAGCGACAGCCGAACTGATCCATGCGGACGGACGGACAGACAGGAATGACCAAGCTATTAGTCGTATTTCGCAATTTTGCGAAAGCGCCTAAATACGCACATACCTACTGAACATACCCATTTCTAAAGGAAATCTTATATTTTCGCGGAGTAAAATAGGAACGAGAGATTCCTTAAGCCGTAGGTTGCAAATGCCTTCCGTACAGTGCCTGTCCTTACTACCGAAGTCTTTCTTCCCGCCACAACTCTCGAAGACCTCCTATCGTGCACTATACCCCAAACGCTGCCCACACTGAATCATATGCCGGAGGTTCACTTCATCGTCTCTCTCTCACATCCTCGTATTCGAAAATGCTTCAGCTGATCCACTGCAAAAATTGAGAGAACTGCTTCGAAATCACTGAGCATGGCGTCCTCCTGCTTCCTCGAGTTCCAATCCGGACCCAGAGGTCACCCATCTTGACGGGAGTTATTCGGTCGACATTTCCTTTACTCCCCAGGCAGTGCTTTAAACTATGTCGCGACCGATTCTTTGCAGACCTTTCGCAATTCGTTGTTCACAGTTACTTTCACATTCCATGTTACATATCCGACTCATTAGAGCAAACGTCATTAACCTTTTGATGCCTAATGTCAACTATAGTGGTCGTACCGCACCGCTAACCTCTAAAGTTGCATTTTAGATATTTATTCAACAAATATAGGTACCGAATATTTTAAACACGGTACATACTCTCCGTTTTTTTCTCTTCAAAATGCACTTTGTTTCATAATTCTAACGTATTTGGTTCCTGTGTTATTCACATTTTATATACAGGGTGTGCTAAAATTTAAAAAATAATTCCGGCGCAAAACGGTTAAATGTGTTACAAATATTATAATATGGGAACAATTTTAAACAAAGCTCGTTTAACAGAAAATATGCCGTACATTCTCGAATCTAATCCGCACCCATTTTAAAGTTTCATAGGGCTAAAAGAATCAGGTGCGGATTAGATTCGCGGTCATGAGCTGGATTTTGGAAAAATGATAAGAGCCGCTGTACGTGCCGTAAGAACAATACAATAATATATTATTTTATTTATTATTTATATTATATTATATAATATTTGTAATTTATTATTCATCAGACTCGCCGTCATCACTCATAACTGATTCGTTATCCTTCACCCAGTCACTATCATCTTTATCTTCACCATCGTCCTCCCATAGGTGCGGATTAGAACCGCGAACTAACTTTTTTTCGTTTAAGAAATCGACAAAAACTAGTGCGGATTAGATTCGGGTGCGGATTAGATTCGAGAAAATACGGTAGTATGTTGAGCAGAGTCCTTCTGGAGAAGCTAACCGTTCCTCTGGTGGTCAAGAAATTCCCCGCATTTTATGGAACCCTCATGCCCTCATTTAGAGAAGCTCGCCACTCCTGAGCCAGATCAATCTAGTCCATGCCCCTACCCCCTTTCTTTAAGTTCCAATTTAATATTATCCCCATCTACTCCTAAGTCTTCCAAGTGGCCTCTTGCCTTCGGATTTCCCCACCAAAACAGTACGCACCTCGCCTGTCCCGCATACGTGCTACGTGCCCCACCCATCACATACTTGATTTAACCTCCCGAATGATGTTTAGCCAGCAACACAGATCGTAAAGCTCCTCGTTATGTATTCTTCTCCACTCCCACGTTACCTCGTCCGTCTTAGGCCCGAATCTTCCTCAGCGCCCTATTCTCGATCACACTCAGCCTATGTTCCTCCCTCAAAGTGAGCGACCAAGTTTCTTACCCATTAAAAGCAAAAGGCAAAATTATATTACAACTAAAATGTGGGAAAATTAATTACAGCAAAAGAGATATTTTACATAAGGAGTTTGAAGTTTGGACAAAATGACTTGCTGCTACGCAGACTCTGTATATATATATATATATATATATATATAAAGAGACAGAGATAACAATTGCCATGAATAGTAGCAGCGCGGATCATTACCAGCAGCTTGTGAGGTCCCCAACAAATATGACGTGTCATTTGTTAGTCTTGTTGGTAGGCGTTACCATGAGGTGTGGGAAAACCGGGGGTCGTTGAAATGGGAAGTAACTACTGTGAAGACAGACGAAAGGCTTCGTTCGGTTCATTTATCATGCATGTCCGTATTCTGAAGACTTCTTAGTACTGCACACTGCTCTTGCATGTTAAGCACCATGCGAAGTGCATCTGCATGCGTCCGGGCTAATGATAAAGTTAATGCCATTTACTTACAATTACGTAAATTACCCAGACGTAAGACAGGGTTGTCGGTAGTGATTAGGTTACAGGCTGAATGTCTGAGGAATGCTGTTTGATTCCTGGCACGGGTAAGAAATTTAGTTTTCTTCCAAAGTGTCCACACCGGCTTTGGAGCACACCAAATATCCAATTCAGTGGGTACCTGTTACTGAGGTAGTTAAATAGTATATTAAGATGGACAGGGCATGTTAACACGGCTTGCAGGAATGAGAAATATATAAAAAATATAATTTGAAAAAAAAAATCGGAAGGAATTAGGCCAGTTGGATTACTTAGGTGTAGATGTGAGGACAATATTAAAGTGAATCTAAATGAGGTAGAGCTTGAGGATATGGAATTATCTCATACCACTAAATATGGGAGTCCTTTGGCAGGCTTTTCTGGACACTGCATCAGTCCATAAAAAGCTGTGAATTTCTGGACCAGATGAACGACTATGAACTTCTCAAGGGCAATGTTTCGTCCAGTCTGTTACGGCAGACAGTATTTAAATGTCCAGTCTGTTACGGCAGACAGTATTCAAATGAGTGCACATCTTTACCGCTGCTATTTAATTCTCATTACAACAGATGAATGCAGATGAGTTTAAGAACGGAAGAAATAAAAACGTTTCCCCCCTCTTAGTTACGCTAGATTGTGTTTAAAGGAGACATATAACATGTTTCTTCGTCACAAATATTAATATTTCTCTTTCTTGTTCTGTAATTATTTTGTTTCGTTCACAGCTTCCTTGATGGTGCACTGTCTGTCCCCTTTTCTTTTCTTTAAGTCTCTGATGTCATTTCTAACCGGAAAGAAGATGGCACCTTACAGTATAAACAGGGTATAAACACACATATCTACATAAACATTGCCTTCTGCTGCTTCCTCTGTAAGGAAGGCTGGATGTTTTCTTTAGACAGAGCTTTGGTGGGAATTCTGAGGAGACCCGCTTGTTCCACCCATCACCCTAAAACTAATATTTTTTCATTCTGCGGTTTCAGTTATTCCGGTCAAACCAGGTTATGCGTTTGGAAGCAAGCCTATACTTAACTTTTCGTATGAGCTGTAGGAAAGCTAGGTTTTCAGAATTCTGTAGGATTTCCAAATCCATAAATCATAAAACGTATTCAAAGTTACAGTCTATGCAGCAGATCAGTCATACAGAAACCGCCAAGATGCCTTGCGTATTGTGGTGGCAGTTTTTGACAGTGTCACAAATGCCAGAATTTAATAAGAGAATCTCGTTATCTAGAACTGCTGGGCGGCAAAGGAGGTCTAGGAGCTGGGAGAATTTTTAAGTAAAATGTTAGTCCGTAAATAATATTGTTTCTGATTTTCATTGAAGTAAACTAATTTAGAGAACAATTCGCATAGACGATACATTCTAAATAACAACAGACATGACAAAATGCAAATATCGCGCGCGTAATAATGTTACTTACAAATGTAAACATTAACACAGTTCAGTCAGTTCCTCCTAGACTGGGCCGGCGCAAGATGAACATATCTTACGTGCCCTTGACATCGTTGACATACGATCATATAGTGGCACTTTCAATAGGCTTACGTGCCACGCAATTCGTTTCTCGTGTCGCGTCGTTCACGCGTGCCATAGGTTCCTCATGCCTTGTCTGTTGTAGGAGAGAATTTTAGTAACGAAACACTGAATGATATTCTTGTGAAGGCACTCATGTATGTGATCAGTAGCAGAGGAAATGTCATTTCAGTGGGAGTTTCACGCACTTCCGCCGGTATACTGATGAAGTCTTTTGGCTGTTCATGCTGAGAAGTGATGTTTAAATCCGCGATACGAAACGATATAACGCACAAAAATCGAACGTCCATTTTTTTCTGGATCGGGAACCAAACCTGTGATCCCAGTTCATACCACAGTCAAGACCGCTCGGCCACTGTGATCGACCGTTTAATGTATCATATATTACAACAGATCCCATCATTTAAAGCGTGACACTAAATGCATTGTGTCGCAGAAATCACTTGGCACTACAGGCGACACGTTAATTGAATTATACTGACAAAATACATTTGTTTGTTTTTGGCGCGACAGCCCCCCAGTGGGCCATGGCCTCTTCATTCACGAGGTTTCTAGATCACACACAACGACGCACCACATTCGGTAGGACTCTTCTGGATGAGTAATCCGCTCGTCGCAGAGACCTCTACCTAACAGCACAAGACAATCACAACAGAAAAACATCCATGCCCCCGGTGGGATTCGAACCCACAATCTCAGCAGGCGAGCTGCCGCAGACCTACGCCTTAGACCGTGTGGCTACTGGGACCGGCACTTACATTTATTACTTACTTACTCCATGGTGCAGAGTCCTTCTTGAGAAGCTAACTGGTTTGCAGCTAGTCAAGAAATTCCCCGCATTTCACGGAACCGAAAGGTTCATTACCGCACTCACAAGCGTCCGCCACCTGTACTTACTAAATTGAATGTTCAAAGAACCTTCCTCTTACACTGACACATAATCTCCTTTCCTAACGCTTGCACACACCACCGCACACAATTACCATATGTACCGTCTAGCTGTTCTCAGGCATCGGGCCTCAAGTGAATCTGCGCCACTGTGCGTACGTGTAAATAGTAGATCTGTACAATGGATTAATCACAGCTATTGATACCTTACATCGAACTGTGGTGTGGAGGTTAAATTTGTATTTAAAAAAGACCAAAATTTCATCAATACCTTGAATTTTGTCAAGGGTTTTCACAACACCACAAACATAATGGCAGAGACCAAATTGTTTCCCCCCGCTAACCGCAAAACGTAAGGGAAAGACAGAATATTTTTCTGTTCTCTTTTGCAACGGATCATGTTGCAAATACACAAAGAGAACGTTTCGTCAATACAAACATTGATTATATTCCTCTTTCTTACTCTGAACTGTTTGTACTAATATCACCCACAGGTCTTCTGTATCTTGTGCGATGTAGCATGTTACCGCCCTGCAAGTGGGATAGGGATATTAATTAGCGCGTCGGTTCAAACACGTCCCAATTAATTATTCATCCTACCACTCGACGACATATAATTTGAAATAATGGCAGTGTCGTATTATGTACCACAAAGAGTACGGTCAGACAGGCAAGGTATGTAGCATGCAAGAAACACAGGACTTTCAGAACCTTGAACTTGGTCGTACAATCTTAACGGAATGTAAGCAGACGGTAAGGGTCACCCTAGAGCAGATCGTGAAGGCCTAGAAGGAGTGTGGAGGTATAGCTGTGCTCTTTCTTATGACCTCGACGCTATGCAGACTTATAGCATGGCAATAATAATACGTAGTTCTGTAACCTGGATGCAACCGACTCAGTGTAGAGCCCAAGGTGCACATGCACAAAAGCGGGTGTTTCTGGACGGGCTAAGCGTCTGTAAACTACTCGAGAAAGCTACCGAACAGTAGTGTCGCAAGGACCGTCAGAGTTACTGGTGTTCATTTCGTTCAACATAAAGCAGAACGGTAGGAATTTACTCAGTATGGCTAACGGGAGATGAGCAATGTGGTGCAGGGTCCGACTGATGACAGTTGTCATTAGTGGCAAATGAGAGGAGGTAGAAGTAATGGCATTTGAAACCCGCCTTTTATTCGGCATCCAAGGGGTCTTATTTCTTATCTAAAAGCTGGTGGATTCCTTTTGCAATTCGGCATAGCGCAGTTCATTCAGCAGCGTGGGGATGGGGGAGACTGACGCGTCTTAATTAATTAACGGGAATAGCTGGCAGTGTTCTCGTTTACCCAGCCAGTGGATGATTGCTTGCAGGCAAACACTGGGCACGAAAATGACGTTTAAAGGGCTCCGTAGGCCACAGTCAGTTTGAACAGGCCATATACAATTATTGTGCGATGTAATGAAATAATCTACACTGCGGCACAGGTATTTGCCCTGTCTCTGTGAACAAATATCACATTGCCAGTTGCCGTAATGGTAGTCAAAACTATGAGACTATAACCATAAAGAGTTCAGTGACAATCCGTTCTAACGCTCTCCCTCAACTGATTATTACATTTGTCTCTGTTAATGTCCAGCCCATGATTGTTCTATCGATTATTACGTAAGGGAATTGAATTAAAGGAATCGGGCTCCAGAATACTGCGTTACTGGGTTTGAATCCCACTTCATTAATGGATGTTTCGTTCGCATTTTTCTGTGTTGTGATGTCTTGTGCAAGCAGAGGCCGTGCGTTGAGCCAAGTTCCACACCCATAACGTTCCACGAGAAATCTAAATAGTTCGTTGGTTTACGGCACAGACCAAAAGGCGTAATCCGTGGTACTCGATATAGGCAAAATATGTGGTTTAATTTATGTAGATCGCTTACTGTCGCTACTAAAATTTGGCGAGTTGTGACGATTTTATACATAGGACGGTTGGAACAGCCGGGACATATTGACAAAACTGGGCGGGATAACATTTTGAAAACCGCCATTAAGACCAGCAAGGAATGATACCTCGAAATGTATCTAGGAAGATTATGTATCCAGGAAGCGTGACTGATGGAACTGGTTCAGAATCGTATCCAGTGGGTGTGTTTAGAAGTGGCGTTTGGCATGCAGTGTGTCAGTGCATGTTTTTCATTTATCCCTTGATTTATTTCCTTATTTTAGTGTCCCTGATGATTCTTATCTGGTCATGTCTGATGTCTCCCTCCTCAGTTCCAACTTTCCACCCTTAAATACCATCGTTTGTAATAGACACTGTTTTTCAACTTACGTCCTATTCTTCGGTGTTATCTGTTCAACCACGCATGATACATTTTATGTCACACGAGGCAAAATTGTAATGCCTTATTGACAAACCATCTGTCACGACTTTACACTTTTGACGCACATGAGATATTTATTGTGTCATTTTATATGTAACTCACTAAGTGTTCAAGTTATCCAGTTCGTATGAAAGAACCCGTAAAGTGCATAATCTGGGCATCGTTTAACCGATCCTCAATATTCTTTTCCAGGATTCTTTGTCCTTCTCTTCCAGAGTCTCCAGATCTTTAATAAAAGCGATATCAATTGACTGCATCAAAACCACTTGTTACACCCCATCCTTTATATTTGTCACCGGATTAAACGGAGATATGAATAATAATCTGTATGAACTGTTTAACAACGATAAAATTCGAGGGGGGGGGCGCATTATTGAGAAACAGAGACATAAAGCTGCCTTTTACCCCTTGCTGCCACTTGAAGTCGCCTAAGGGTGTGTACCAACTGCATCCCTTGCTGCATAGTGGAGGGTGGCTCTCGTCCGATACATATCAGCCAGTGCAGGCATAAGGAAATGCAATTATAAGCAATTAAATGTTTTAGGGAGTGGTACAACCACTCAAAAAAGCTAAGACTATAATTGTGGTGTACAGTATATTAACATGGTTCGGGTGTGCAGGGGCAACATAGAGCTCAGACAGAGATAGATTATCGATTGTTCAGATGTACCAAGTTGTCAATCTCTCTCTCTGCAGTTAAGTAGTAAGAATGGTTGAGCTGTACAGAGTGACACGTGTGACCATTGTCTAGCCGAACAATGAGGTCTTGAGGGACAGAGCCGATGATGATGTCTCGATAGGACATATTGAGAGGATGCACCAAGATCTTGAGTGACATGTGGTTAATGGGCTCCAGTGGCTTGAGATGTGGCCCCACATGAATGCCTAGAAAGATGCACGTGGACCTACCAGACAAGATCTTCAGAGATATGTGTCTTGAGGATAGGACATATTGAGAGGATTCACCAATATCTTGAGAGGACATGTGGTCAGTGGGAACAAGTAGCTTCAGATCTAGCCCCCACATGAATGCCTAGAAAAATGCATGCAGAACGTACGAGACAAGATCTTCAGAGATTTGTTTTGAGTATAGGACATATTGAGAGGATGCACCAAGATTTTGAAAGGACATGTAGTTAGTGGGAACCAGTAGCTTGAGATGTAGCACAACACGAATGCCTAGAAAGATGAACATGGGCCATACGAGACAAGATCTTCAGATGTGTGTCTTGAGGAAAGCGACAAGAATTGGATGGCTGCAGGATGTATGGAGACGAACGACGGTCTCTGGTTAGCAGCTTACTCAAGTACGACGTTATTCACACAAGAGGCTTGACTGTGGTAAGATTGTTACTTGTATGTACTTAGCACTTGAGGGCAGAGACAGGAAGTCTGTATGGTTTGTCCTCTGATGTGATGTGCAGAGGGAGCTGATCGATGATGTTGTGAGACAGAAATATGGGAAATAATAAGAGAAAGGAGAGGAAAGATATAAAAGATGAGTACTCTGATTATGAACCACTTTTCCCCTTCCCATCTACTCTCTTCAGAATCTTCCCTCCATTTAACTTTTAATTGCGTACTTTGAAAATGGCCAAATCATCATTTCGGTGAAGGAAAAAGGAAAAGTTTTTCAACTTTCAACTATAAAAGCGCATACTAATGAGTTGCTTTCTTTGAGATAATGGCACCAGCGTCTGTATAACACTGGGCTGCTTGCCCTGAAAGTGTACCAAATGTATCTAAATTGCTTGCTCGGGGGGTTCCAGTTTTCTGGCTGCTCTGCTGAGTGGATTTTTCCGGCAGACTGGAGAGAGGAGGAGGAGGAGGAGGAGGAGGAGGAAAGACCTGCATGAAATAATGCTGCTATGAAGGGAAATGAACCAAAAAAGAGAGAGAAAAAGAGAAGTTGATGGAAAATAAGGGAACTCTCTATGTACTGTAACAGTGAATGGCAAAACAAAACAAAGAGTTCGTGAGGATGGATTAGATTGTGTACTGCGCTCGTCAGGTAAATTCATAGATTAATTGCAGTAATAAAAAGCCTGAAGCATAGAGCACTCAATTTTAACCCTCACTGTACGATTTTTTTTATTTAATGCTGCAGTTCACTTTAGATTCCAGTCTTCGGGGAGGGGGTGATTTGTATTTTGGGCCAACAGTCTTGAAATGTTAAGAAATACACGCTTAAACTGCATTGTTATGTTGACTTAACTAGAATAATATCGGTGATTTACATTCGTTAATTTCGTACACAAGGAATCTTTGAGATGTGTGCGGAGTGGAATGGCTGATCTATCTATTTGTTGTGGATGAAATAGTTTAGTGATCTGTGCCGTTCTGTTGGATATTGATTATCTCGACGATAGGAATGTATGTGCCTGTACTTGTATCATTTAAATGTATGCCCGTGTTACGTGTGAGATACATGTTCCAGAACTTGGTCCTTTGTATTTACAAGCAGAATATTTCTAGTACTGTCTATTACGCCGCAATTTAAGACTCCAGGAATTTCATATTGGGAACGAGGCCGATATCCTTTTGTCTTGTGTAGAAACATGAACGCGATTGACATCGGAATGCGATAGATGGCAGTCAAAGCCGTAAGCCGTCTTCTTATGTTCTACAAATGTCACTACTGCACAGAGCTTATTATTTTTAGAACAGATTTTTAAACGTTCAGACTCTATTTATTAAAATCGTCACGTTCGATTTGATGTTTACCAAAATGAAATTCATTCGGTAACTTCATTTTTGATCTCCCATGTCAAATTTCTTTTAAATACTTCGTGTGAACCTATAGTTTAAAAATTAAACATGCTGACGGACAAGAACTCACCATTATGCGTACAGTTTTGTGCACTATGTACAAAGAGCTTCTAGGTAACGCACAGAAAACTGCGTTCTTAAAAGGTTAATATTGCTTAAGATATACAAAGCAGAGTCATGATACGAATGTTACAGAACAAAGCTGATACAGTCGGAGACTCTTCTTTGGAATTAATTAAAACACATACAGGCCTAGCCTACATATCTAAATATAAAATGTCCCGTTACTTTCGTATCGCAGATACAACTATTGGCATGTAAACAAGGGATCTCATTACTTTTACAGCAATTAAAACTTTTCATTTCTCGTATTCCTACTATAAGGTCAACGTTCTGTGAAGAAAGAAAATAGAATCGAGACACCGTGGGCGATGAGCGTATTTGAATTAGAGCTGAGAAGAATACATGGATCTAAGGAACAAGTAACAGTAATATATGGAGGCACCGATCCCAGTGGTCAGGCGCTCTAAGAAGTGAGTCTGCGACCGCTTGCTAGCTGGGATTGTGGGTTCGAATCCCGCCGTGGGCATGGCTGTCTGTCTCTTATGAGTGTTGTATGTTGTCAGGTCTCTGCGTCGGGCTGATCACTGGCCCAGAGGAGTCCTACCGAGTGTGGTGTGACTGAGTGTGATCGTGAAGCCTCGATAATAAAAAGGCCCTGGCTTACGTAATCGGTTAGTCACTTAGCCGGCTACTCCATTCATTCATTCATTTATCTATTTATTTATTTATTAGCTCGTTTAGTCTATCAGTCGGTCAGTCTTATGAAATAAAATTTGTCTTTGCAAATCGGATTTGTCGTTTGTGACACAGTTGCATGCAGGCATTTACAGATATGAAAAGCAAATTTTTCCTCCCAGAATACTCACAGTTTAGCTAAACGAAGCCCGTGAGATGTCTGAGCTGATGTCCTCATTCTTCCTACTGTGAAGGCAAACAGCTGCATAGAAACGCAGTAAATATCGGACGTTTCGGAGACTCTCTTCTTCGCCCTTAAGGAATAACGTAATATATTCTCCCTTCTTCTTGTTTCCATCTCAGTCCATAATGCTGAAAACAGGCAGACTGTGAAACGTCGGGCATATTACTGATTTGGTTCATCGCAGTAGCAACGATACGCGTATGAAACTGACGCATCAGTGCTCCTTCCACTAAGATGTATCAGACCACTTCTTCGGTTGGGTCACTCAGTTATCCAGTAGCCATTTATTCCGTGCACGTGTGCCACTCACTTTAGACACGTTTCAAAGATGACCCGTTGGTTTTGTTACGTTTGTCCTTTTGCTAGTCACGGCGCCCAAACTGCAGAACCGATTATGTTCATACTTGCTACGGAAAATTGTCACTAGGTATAATCAGCTCCCTTTACTTATCTTAATTTTGTTCATTTAATACTACCAACCTATTTTCAGTTCCTTTACTTGCCTCTTATAAGCTGAATTATGTCCGGGTGTAATGCAAATATTATTGTGTTTAAGTATATTCATTCAATTCGAGCGTCACTTGAGACGTACTTAAGGTAACTTTCACCCTACACCCTGTCATGAAGGCACAGAGGGGGAGTAGAAGTATAACTATACTCTTTCTTTAATCTCGTCGCTAGACGGCTGTGACTGCTTAACCCTTTAAAGGCCAAATTAAATCCCATCTGCCATTTGCTGGCATTATTAGGAGCTCACCATATTCTACACATTAGCAGGGTAAGGGTTAACGCCATGCCCCAGCCGCTTTACCCCCGGGATTGACCCGGCACCCTTGCATAAGAGAGGGCTGGCCAACATGCGGCCCTGGAGGGAAATATTTGCGGCCCTTGGTTACCTGAAGAGTTTCAGTAATGCAGTTTAACAAATATAACACAATAGGTCTACAGAACATAATATGACAGCTTTATTGGCACAGGAAATGTTTAGAAGCTATAACTTATCACTTTAAGACAGCACACAGCAACCCGATGTTTTTGTGTGTTCTACCCATTTCAGTAAGTCCTAGTGCCCTGTCATTCAACCGTACTTCAACCGTACTTTTAGCTTAACCCATCGTTTCTAGATTAGGGCGTTCTAGGGAATCCCCCCTCCCGCCATTTTGATATATGTGCACACAAGTGCGGCCCTCATGCGAGTTTTAAACGAATTATGTGGCTCTACTGTGGGTTGAAGTTGACCTGCCTTGATACTGGAGGTTGGGTGGGCCCCAGGGGCAGTCTAGGGATGCGTACTTAAGGACCTAAATTAAATTCTGCACGTGTCCACATCTTGTCAGTTGCTTAACATACTTTAATGACATAACATGCAACACTGCTATAGTAGGGTCTTCCAAGCATCATGCATTTTCATTCATTTGGACGCCACTTTACTTTAAGAGCACAGAACACTTTAGAAGCATACCTTCTTTGTTAGCCTTGTTACAGATTCTGATAAACCTACACACAGCAGTCCCAAGACTTCACAGGAGTGACATCGTATGGAATTTCAGGTCACTAATGCCCCGTTAACAAAGAACGCCATGTGTAAACTTGGCATACGTTTCCAGTGTCATCCAGAGTCGTATTTCCCCTTCCTCAGTTTTGGCTGTAAAGATGAAACTGATGTCTCCTATGTATGGCATGAAATGACTGCGCAGTGTGCGCCCATATGTTTCACATCTAAACCTGCTGAACGGATTTCGATTCATACAAACACAGAAGGTCTTCATCCGTCGAACACTACCACTTATTTTCTTCCTTTATTCAAACACAGCCGCATGTTTCGGTAGAATAACGACCATCAATGTAAAGTAAAGTATAATGTAATTATATTCACTCTAGGGGATCCCAAGAGTTCACAGTAGTTAATTGCAATATAAATTGTATGAAGATGTAAAAACTGTAGTAAGTTTTTTTCAGTTATAGAGTGGTTGGTGATTGTAGATTTTCTACAATGTATATAGGTAAAAGATTAAGAATTAAAATACGGGGCTTTAAGGTAAAAGTTTAGAGAAGTAGGAATAAGACACAAATATACCTATATACATTGTAGATTTTCTACAATGTATATAGGTAAAAGATTAAGAATTAAAATACGGGGCTTTAAGGTAAAAGTTTAGAGAAGTAGGAATAAGACACAAATATATATATATATATATATATATATATATATATGATACAGAATATGGCATATGAAATTGGCGTCGAGGAGTCGGGTACGTGATGTGACGTGGAAATGTATCAGGTGCGTTACAAATGGAGAGCACGAGGTCCCCATTTGTAATGCACCCGATAATACAGGGCGTATTCCAAGGAAAAAAAGCAGATACATGACAGAAAATAAAACACTTTTACTTCTTCATAATTCCTCCTTATCGTTTCGGCGCCATATGTACATACAATCTATTTCCACGTCATAACATTTATCCGACGCCTTGGCGCCAATTTTATATTCTACAGTTTGTATCTCTCTCTCTCTCTCTCTCTCTCACATATATATATATATATATGTGTGTGTGTGTGTGTGTGTGTGTGTGTGTGTGTTTATATATATACATATGTATACACACACACACACACACACATATATATATATATATATAGGTAAAGTGATCCCGTTGCAGGTCCGTTGTGGCCCAGAGGGTGGGTAGAGGTATAGCTCTACTCTTCCATGACCGCGGCACTAGAAGGGGGTGAGTGGTCAGCAGCACGCCACGGCCGCACTTTACCCCCGGGAAAGACCCGGTACCAATTTTACAGGAGGCTGGGTGGGCCCCAGGGCCGGTCTGGGCGGGTGGAAAATCTCGTCCCCACCAGGATTCGATTCCGGACCGTCCAGCCCGTAGCTCAGTCGCTATACCGACTGAGCTACCGGGCCCATATATATATATATATGCATGTATGTCTTACTTCCATAAACTGTTACCTTATAACCCAATATTTTAATTCTTAGTTTTTACCGATATACACTGAAGAATATCTACAGTCACCAAACACTCTATAACTAAGAACAATTGCGTACCAACTTTTACAATTGCATAAAATTTATATTGTAATAACTCTTGTGACTCACGAGATCCCACAGTCAATATAATTGCATTATATTTTACTTCACATTGAGACTTTTTGTGTTGGCAGCCCGATGATGGTAGTTATGCTACCGAAACACGTAGCTATGTTTGAATAAAGGAAGAAAATAATAAGTGGTTGTGTTGGACGGATAAAGACCGTTTGTGTTTGTGTGTGTGTGTGTGTGTTTGTTTGTTTGTTTGTGTTTGTGTTTGTGTGTGTGTGTGTTTGTGTGTGTGTGTGTGTGTGTGTGTGTGGTGCGTGTGTGTGTGTGTGTGTTTCTGTTTGTGTGTGTGTGATTGTATGTTTGTTCCACAGGC
>Ga0123352_10008301_pt1 | contig 16161 bp, 11 predicted proteins | sample TergutLab28metaG_FD_89700 | JGI IMG/M metagenome (GOLD analysis project Ga0123352, IMG submission 89700) | Labiotermes labralis P1 segment gut microbial communities from Petit-Saut dam, French Guiana - Lab288 P1 | ecosystem: Host-associated > Arthropoda: Insects > Digestive system > Gut ... | reverse complement strand
CTCTCCATAATTTATATACTTCCTTGTAGTTCTCTCTTAATGTCATTTCTTTGATGTATATGAAACACCACACCACTTCCTTCATCTCCTCTCGGCTCCATCGGATTCATTTGTTCAATTTCTTTCCATTTTCTTGCCCGTTTCCAATGTGAGATGGACTTTGAAATGGTCCGTCTTGAGTTTCCTTGTTCCGGTTACCATTCTCTTCAGTGCTGTCAGAGGACCTCTGCTCTTTCCTTCTTCTTCTTCTTCTTCTTCTTCTTCTAATTATTATTATTATTATCATCATCATCATCATGTATATGACTACAGAATTCAGGTCTGCTGGGCTGCTGTGCTGAGTAACAGCATTATTAATGCTTGATGTTTTGAAGGAACATTCAGATTCAGTAACTTTGCTGCTCAGTGTAACAACCCTGAAGACCTCAGACCTCAATATCAGATCTGTACAAACCTGAAATGTTACATGAGTACACTTTAATTTCTCAGTATGAATGCTTGTCCCTCTTAGCAATTACGTATTGTGTTACTTAGAAGCAAAGCAACCATATCCCTAGTGAAGAACTGGCTGCATAGATCACAGAATGATTTTACTGTGTGACCTGTAATGTTATATTAGGCTTCATTATGTTAACATCATGTCTGAGCATCTTTGGAGTTGCACAGGTGGCAATTTAAGCATTATGGCGTAAGTTTTATCAAAGCTATGGCAGAAAAAAGAGGTGTGTTTGTATAATTCTTTGAAAACTGAGTAAGTGAATTTTAGAACAAGGAATTAACATTGAATTTTGTCAGAAATTATGAAAGAGTGTAACTGAATTGGGTAAAATACTCTCTGAAGCATATTCAACAGAATCAGTGAAGAAATCCAGTGTTTTTGAGTGGTATAAAAAGGTCAGAGGATGTAGAAGGTGCTGAAAGAAGTGTTTGAGAAGGGAGAGGTCCAATAAAAATGCTGAAAAAGTTCAGAACCTTGCTTATTCAGATGAGACCAAACTGCTAGCCAGGTGTATGACAGAAATATGATGAGGTTATGAAACTTTTGCTTGAAAAAAGCCTAATCTGTGTCCTAACTGTTTGTTCCTGCATCATGATAATGCTTCAGCAAACAAAGTACTTAATTTCAGACTGGTTATGGATAAAAAACAGTGTTTACGATATCGGACACCGCCCTTATTTTCAAGATTTCCCACTCACTTACTTTTAGCTTTCCCTGAAATTAAAGTACACCTTGAAAGGACCAAAATTTCAGGACTTTGAAGATGTTCAGAAGGGTGTGAAAGCAATGCTGTAAGTTACTCTGAAAGAGACATTCATAAATGTTCACAACAGTGGCAGCAGCACCAAGCTAGGTGTTTGGCTGCTCAAGTCGGCTACTTTTAAAGTGACCCCTTTCATTAAACTGTAAGTATACAGGAATATTAACAGTAAAATTATTCCCCAAAATTTATAGCCACACTACTAATTTGTATGTACTGTAAGGAAGGGCACTACCTAAAACAAGTGAGCCACTTCCATTGGATTCCTGGTGTATGTTTTGGGATTGCTACAGCAAGTCCAGAACAGTACTGAGTCAGTAAATGCCCAAGGTAGGGTATTTGTGATTCCCTACCACAAGCTATGATCTACTGTAGATTCAAAATAAATCTTAATTTTTTGGATTTTGACTTTTCATGAGCATCCATTTTAGTACCATTGTTATCATCCTTTGTTAGTGAGTGGCTGGTGAGCCAGCTTCCTCCACCCTCTTGCTGTTGAGCAGACCAGTCTCAGCTCATTAAAGGGTGTATTCCATTAAATGAGGTTGGTTTATTGGTACTCCATAACTCTTGGTGTACAACTACTGTTTTATATTATTATGCTGCACTTGATTGTTATTACAGTGTTCATTCCAGTTGAAAGTCACATTGTACCTACAGTAGTGCCATTGTACTGGTCTTGTTTTGCTGCTAAGGCAGAATGCCTGGTGCTCACATGGTCGTAAGAATGAAAGAGCAAACAAAGAGAAGCAAAAATCCAGTGGATGAATTGGCATGATAGACATGGGTCCAAAAAGAGAAACAGATAAAAGTGTTGTACCTAATAGTAATAAAAGATCTTAACACTTTACTCATCTACAAACCAAAATGCAGATTGTGGAACAGAATGAGGAAGGTGCATACACAAGTGGTAGTACCACAACACTGACTGTAGAACAGAGTGTGGAAGGTGTACACACCAGTGATATTACCGAAAACTTCAGTTGCTTGGTCAGCTGTAAACAGTGGTGTGAAAAATAAATGCCAGTACAAAACAGCAGCTGACATTGTCTCAGGTGATGTAAAACTGTTAATGTCTTGTGAAGATACTCCGTACAAATGGGAAAACATCTAGTGGCCTGGATTCGTGCGAAAGAAAAGTGCGGAAACTGTTCGTTTTCTAAACAGAACTGATGTGAAGTGTGTATTTATGCACTGTGAAGCACGTTCGACAGATGTAGAAACAAGAAAATGTAAAAGTGAATTTAATTAATTAGTTAGTGAATATAAACCAATACTGTTGCTCAGTTTTGGAAACGAATCCATGAGACAGCACATTACTCAATCTGAAGAAAAATTGCAGGCCACAAGTCAGATGCAAATCCTGATCCAGATGTCAGATCTAGCGGAAAAGTACAGAATTCAACACTGTACCATTCAGCTATATCTGACCCCTGGGTCAAGATTTGCCACTGCCACAAATGCATCTGGTAGTTGTAAAATGAAACCTCTTATAGTGTATCATGCACAAAACTCAGTAGCTTAACAGACTGTCCAAGCTCATTTACCAGTCATATGGAAGAGCTACCACAAAGCATTGGTGACTAGAGCCAGGTTTGATGACAAGCCATAGGTTATTATTTACAAAAATCTTCGATAAGAAAGCTTTGTTGCTGTTAGAGAATCCATCCACCATTTCCTGTGGTCGATCCATCTAGTGATTTTATTATTTTTTTTTTAAGTTCCTTCCACCATGTACCACATCCATCCTTCAACCCACAGACCAGCAAGTCATTGCCAGTTTTGAAAAGCACTGTTATTATGTTGCATTTGAATGGTGCTTTCATGCCACATATCATGATGAAAGGCATGTTCCAGCTGTTCAGTTTTGAGAAAAAAGTAGAACATTAAATATTCTGTTACAAATATTGCTGCAACTTGAGATCAGACTAGTTAAAAATGTTTAGGTTCTGCCTGGAAGAATTTGTGTCCAGACCATATGATTCCTTATTTTAAGATTTCGAGCATACATCTGAAAGAGTAAACAGAGACATGGTAGAAAATATCAGTAAGCTGGACCTGTAGATTTCAGAAGTTTTTGAAGATCTGATGAAATTTCATGATTACTTGATGATTATATTCTTGAAACTGATGAACTAAAAGGAGTTGAGTTCTCTCAGCTTGAAGACTAAGCAGGTGAATCACCGAGGATTTTAACAGCAATGGTTTTAAAGGATCTATCTATCTATGTTGATTCCATCAAGACAATCACAGGCAAAGATCCATCACAAGACAGAGCACTTAAGTGTTACAATACTTTTCAATCAAACTGTCTCGTATACAAGACTGAGCTGAAAAAGGCTGAAGGCAAAACAAAACAAACAAAAGAAGGGTTTTTTAAACTGCAGAGAATTTCATCTCATGTTTCTTGTACAGCAAAAATGTATCCTCCAGTTCCTTCATATTCAAGTGACTGCCTTCATATTTCTGGTGAAGTTGACCTACCACCTGTGTTTATGGAATGAAGCCCTCCCCCGGTCATTTTATACAGTTATGCTACCAAAAAGTGTTTAAGTTTAATAAATATAAGCTTGAATGCTTTTTGAGGTTATTTTGTATTTTCATTATGGGTATATCTTAAGTTCTTGGAACCAAATATAGGCATTTTGCATTTAAATTGGATTCTGGTGTTTGAGATTCCTGTGCTTACACAACATTAGGACTGTACTATAAAGATATGGATACTAGTAAAGGAATGCAAAATATTGGCTGTTCAGCCCACTGCGACCCTTGGCCTTCTTGTGGAAGTGCAGCTGCAGTCTTTCCCAAACTCTTGCACTGATAGGGGTGTGCATTTGTTCTAATGCACCTGCGACTTACCCACAGGAAAATAATGTTTAGTGCCCCTGGATAGGAGGCAGAGTGGGCCTTAGAGCTGAGGACACACTGCCACGGGGGAAATTTTCCACCCCTACTGGAATGTAGCCCTGATCTTCTCTCATTCTTCCCACAGCCTAATACTAATTAGACTACCGAAATAGATATTAGTAAATGACTAAGAAAATGTTAATGTGAGCTTAAAAGAATAAGGAGAGAAACACTTCCACTGCCAACTTCCTGGCCATTTTATCTTTGACGCAAGAAAAGCAGCGTCATGCTAAGTGTTACTGTCACCTATTGCTCCTGTATGCCCTTACCAGTAGCAGTAAGTTTATCTTACCAGTTGAGATACAAAGACTATGTTATATGCCGATATTTCTTCCTCTGTTTTTATTGAGTCATTTTTGAGGTTTTCAGTGTCATATTGAACTGCAATAAAATTTGGCCAACATCTTTTATTCTCATACCAATTTAACCAAATTCCTAACTGCTGACTGACAGGTGAGACCTCTGCATTATGCATTCACTTAATGCACCAAATACAGAGCACATACAACAGTGGTACTCATGTATATTTTAAATGTTGATTTAAATAAATTATGTTGTGTTTTTTTAGTGAGAATTTATACTTCCCCACTATTGAGGTCAGTGGACTCTCCATCACTCAGTCTATTGAGGCTCCTCTTACACTGCGTAATACAATGACAATGTCTGGGCAGCTGTCAACGCAGAATGGGACAGGGACTGGCTGTGTGGATGTGTCTGTGCGTCATCTGCTGTCTGATAAAGGCTGGATGGAACTGGGTTTTGGAGCTGGAAATGGGCCAACGTTTACATTTAAGGGATTTCGTACGCTAACTAAACGGATGTTCAGTAATGTTGCCACCATCTTACATTTCACACCACATGGAATACGGCCAGATCTCGTCACTAGTGAGTGTCATGCAGAGTGAAAAATTCTGTTTGTTATAGTTGTGGGAATCAGTAGAGAAACTTGTTCCTGTTGCAGATTGTTTTATTAATCTGGTTTCGTCTGAGAATCTTAACTCTGAAATGTAACCTTGAAATTAATTATCAGGTGAGAACCATTTTATCATTAGTCCCGTGACACAAGAGTGGTAAGTACTTACCTTGAAGATTTGTGTTTCAACCGAGCACTGAGTTTGTGGAAGATATGTAGAATAAGGTGGAGGAGGCTTGAAAGGCCCAGGTGTAGATGTGAAAATGGTATTAGAATGTGAATCTTAAAGGAATAGGTCACAGTTATGGGTGTTTGTGTGCACAGTAGTAGTAGTAGTGACCTTTCAGGTTGTAAAAGTGGGTGGGAATTTATCAGTTACCTGAGTGATTGTTAGCTTCTCAAGTAGGGTTCTGATGCATGGAATTTGTGACATATACTAGGATATCATAACAGCTGCTGTACTAAAATCCAACTGGAATATTGGCTGTTTTCACTCACCTGTGTAGTTGATACTTGATTTTCTAAATTTGGAAGGTTGATTGCTTTCCCACAGGTTAGAAGTTCTAGAGTTGTCCTGAAAACTATAGACTTTTTCCATTCATTTGTATACAGTTCTGAAGATCTGGATATTGTTTCAGCACTGGCAACTCAGTTGGATAAGCATACGGTGGGCTACTTGACGTGGCGTGGTGGGACTCATTCTTCCATGTCTACCACAATAGTACGGGATTCTGCAACATCACATGCAGCTTTTGCTATCCAGTTTGGCATCCCCCACTCCTTCTTTTCTCTGAGCTATACACACAAACTACAGGATATGGAAATGAAGTTGCGGGGATCTGTCAAGTGGGTGCACCAAACAGAATCAGGTTTTTTTGGGGTACTTTAGGAATAAAAATCAGAGAGAAAGTGAAGTTCTGTTGGCACAATGACATTTCTGGGTATCTGTTATTGCGTTATATAGAAGTGAAACCACCATGTAAAAGAAAAATGCCCTGTATGCACTTTGTGGTATATGAAGAATATTGCTAAACAGTTCAACCTGTCAACCAGTCTGGTTTCAGATGTGGTTGATTTTGATTATTGGTCTTTGGTGGATAGTTTCCTGATAAATCGTGTTAAATTTGCTATCATATATCTAAAAGCCATTTTCATGTGCGTATGTTAACAGAAGACATAGTAGCACTCATTGTCCAGAAGATGTTAATTGTCAGTTGGCCTTAATGCATCATTTAGAACTTTGTACAGTGTCCATCCCAATGCAGAACGTGCTCATAGTATCTACAGTACCAGTCTCTGTTATATAATATAATACTGTAGGGTAGGGCATGTGTTGGAAATGATCTCATCCAGTTACCAGATATCCTTGACACCTGGTGAATGGATTCTTAAAATTATTCCAAAATTTCACTAAACATTTGGCATGTAAATTGATTCTAGGAAAACTGGAATGGCTTTTGTGGCCATATAATTAATTAAAGTAAAATTGTAATGGATGATAAAGTGTTGGAAGAAGTCAACACATGAACATTCTGTTGACTTATTTCTGACTTAACAGTTTTCAGCTTTACCTGTATAGCATTGACAGATACCCGTAATTGCTGAGTAATAAATTAGGAAGGAAGTAGTTGTTGCCTAGATTGAGGTGTTATCCTGGAATTTGTCTATAGAAACTGAGGAAAGCCATGACAGCTTGTCAGATTAGATGATTTCAAGGTTGAGATTTGAAGTTGGGACATTTCAGATACAAAGCATGGTCACTATTGATCAGGACATTTGATTCTACACATATGGGTTGGAGCATTTCATAACATGCAGATGAAGACATAGATTCCAGATATCACAACTGTTACATGTACTGGGACTTATTAAGTAGTGAGACATATTGTGTAATATATTGTAATGGTGAGTGGGAAGATATCATCTGAATGGTTAAAGGAATTCCAGGTCATTGTTCATCTATAGCTGAAACTATTTAGTAAGTCGTTTTCTGTCCTTGTTGTGGGAAGGTTTCTTACATTGTAATTTTCCCATGTAGTTTTACTGTCAGAAGCCTTCTGCTACCAAATTATGAATGTCCATTACATTGTAATTACATGCTGTTGACATTATTTAACATTTTTGTAGTTTTTATTATTGTATTTATTTCAATGCATTAAATGACAATCCTTGATACTAGGATTTATTGGTAGCAAGAAACCCCATGCAGCATTTCACAAACAGAAACAACAGGTAGCAGGAGTATTACTTTCCTGTATCAAAGCCGCTTTCTTATATTTTTGCTCAACTGAATTTGAAGTGTGTAGAAATGAGGCTGGAAATTAAAAGAATGGGAAAGCAGTAAAGCAAACCATTAAATCAGGATTCAGTTACATGTAAAATATTGTGTGGGAATAAAAGAAAGTAAGAGACTGTGACACAAAAGCATGCTTCCTCCTCGGAGTATAGTTTGTGGTGTCTCAGTTTGACTGAATTGCTGCATGTTCCAGGGCTGGAACTTTTGGAGCAATAATGGAATATGGAGCTGAGAAGAAGGTGTCTCAGCACAGTTGGTTGGCAGCTTCAGTAGTTGTCGGATTTCCATCTGGTGTAACACTGAAAATAAAGTAAGCAGGATTTGGATGGAAATATGTTTAGATACATATTGTTTTAATGTTTTGTTTTATGATTTTAAACTCTGAGCACAGCGGTGTGTGAGAGTTGTGAAGATTTGGAAATAAAAGGATAGTTACGAGAATTATGTTTCTGAATAGGGTGATGATTTAAACCATTGAGATGTACCAACATGCATTTATAATTCGCTGTTATCACAATGTGTGTTTAACCTACTGCATGCAAACACCTCCTGTAGCAGAGGAGAATAGCAAAAAGGAAGGACATGTGGACCAATCTGCACTCAACTAAGGCAATATCTGGACATGAACCCCTACAAACTACAACGTGAGGTGGCTAATCATATGTGTGTGTGTGTGTGTGGGGCAGTTCACAGATTTCATCACACAATGTATGGAATTGAGAAATTCCTTGAACCTGAATGTGCATGATTCTCTCAAATAGATATATTTTGGAAGAATGAGGTCACTGTTTAGCTGTGGTGAAGTGGAATACATTTACAGTTTTGTGTTGTTCACCTGTATAACCCAATGTGTGATAATGCTGGCTGAGATTCATAACAAGTTTTTAGAGCTGTGCTGGGCAACGGTGTATCTTGCCAATTACTAACTCCATGGAACAGAGTTGTTCTTGAGAAGCTAATAGTTTCTCACCTATTTAAGAAATTCCCCATGTAGTGAAGATTGTTACTGTGTTCTTAGGAGCCCTCCACAGGTCCCCCACATGAATCCAGTCCGCATCATGCCCTTCTACTTCTTTTAAGATCCATTTTTTGTTATCCTTTGTTTGCTCAGGGCTTCCAAGTGGTTTTATTCCTTTAGGCTTTCTCACCTTAACTTTCTGGGCATTTCTGCTTTCTCCCACATGTGCCATGTGGCTGCCTGTCCTATCATCCTTGATGTGATTGCCATAATGGTATGTGACAGCATTTTTTGCATTCTTTCATTCTTAGGTCCAGATATTCTTGAGCATCCTCAGTATATTTTGTTCTTCCCTCATTGTGAGAGACCTAGTTCCACACCTTTACAAAAAATAGGAAAAGTTACGTTGTTGTGTATTTTAATATATACATTTTTCGCTGGTAGACAGGAAGACAAGGTTCCAAACCAAATGTTAGTAAGCATTCCCCAGTTTGTTCTTAATTTCCTTATGCATGTATTTTTTATTTGTGTGTGAGCTTTCCATATGTATGAACTACCCACCTCAGAGACTTGTGACCCATCTTTGTGTTTGGCATCCTGTAGATGTGACATGAATGAGGTAAATTCAGTCAAAAACGCAACTATAAATATGTGGCTAAATGATGGTGTTCATTAGCAATGGAAAACTACATGTTTTGGTTTGTGGCGGCCATCATCAGGTTTTGACAACTTTCTTCCTATAAGAGTTTTATATAATATGCATAAACCACGTGGCGATGTTGAGATATCATTATCATTTGCGCATGTTTTTTTTAGCTAAGTTTGGTGGGATGTCTATTGCGTGAATGGATTTATATGTAGCTGGGTGTGGATCCTTTCGGCTAATTAGGTGTATGGTTGGGAGGAAACTGTGATTGCAGGTGTGGTATCTTATATGCTCCTATGTTAAGGAGAGGGTGGTTTTTGGGGGATTGGTTAGTCTGACATCTTCTCCTTATTCTGCAGAACTTCTTGTTCCTGGCAGACAAACCCCCCACTGGGAACAAGAAGTTATGAAGAATAAGAAGATGTCAGACTAACCAATCCTGCAAAAACCACCCCTTCCCGAACATAGGAGCATATAAGATACCACACCTGCAATCACAGTTTCTCCCAACCATACACCTAACTAGCCGAAAGGATCCACACCCAGCTACATATAAATCCATTCACGCAATAGACATTCCACCAAACTTAGCTTAACAAACGTGCGCAAATGATGATGATGAGATCTCAACATAGCCACATGGTTTATGCGTATTATTAGAAAGTTGTCAAAACCTGATGATGGCTGCCACAGGCCGAAACATGTAGTTTTTTCATTGCTAATAAACACCATCATTTAGCTATATATTTATAGTTGTGTTTTTGACTGAATTTACCTCACCTTATAGTTTAAACACACAACGGGGATGGCACACCTCAGAAGTACTTAGTACTGTCAACAGTTATACGAAGACCAACATCATTCCCAATGACTCATAAAGCTTCTGTGTTTTCTTTATGGTATTTTGTTTTTGTGCAGTAAATTAACATCATCAGTGTAGACCAGTAGGTGATGTGTTCCATTCAATTTCAGTCCCTCACGGTTTGTTTGGACTTTCTTGGTAGGAACCTATCTTGCCCGTCAACAGTGTTCAGTTGTCCTTGTCATTTTATTTTTGCTTGTCGTTTATAGGTGCCAGGCAGGTATGCTGTCTGTAGTACCATTGAGCTAGCTTGTGGAACTTGTTGATTGCCAGTGTCTGGCTTCTTTGCGTGTGTTGGATGAAGTGAAAGCAAAACATGTGACAGTTACAGTATTACTAAGTTTTATTTTCTTATATGATGTATTGACTGCTTGCAAATTGTGTCTCCAGTCAAACTCCATGCATAATGTGTGGAATGTGCTTTTGTACTATCAGTCAGGGTTCGAAGAGGCCAGATAGCACCAGTGGCAAGCGTGCTGATTAGACACTTCATTTCAGTTTCTTTGCCAGTGTCTGGGCCACCTCATCATTATTTCTAATTGTTGAGAATTTTGTGGCTTTCCTACCTTTTCATGCATCTTACATATTTTGTGTTAACATATAATTATTTTGGCGTATACACATACCCTCACCACAGTTTTTCTTTTTATCTCTTACTATGCTCATTAAGGTCTTATCTCAGGAGCTTGAAATTTGTACCATATGGATAAATCTTTGATTCAGGCTGAATCGAGCAAACCAGACATACACCTTCCCAGTTCGCCTGAGTGATGAGATTATTCCAAGCTCTGTGTTCTACGCTACTGTGACTCCAGTTATTATTTGGGCTGTCGTCAAGAAGCTGATCGTGGATCCAATTGTTCACGAACAGAAGGAGCGAGACAAAGTGAAACAGCGTGAGCTGAACAAAGCAAGGTATTTTTATTACTCAAACTTGAAACCCAGAAAGTGTAGTAAGATGTCAGATTAGAACAGAAGGCTTTGTGATTGCAAATTTGTTTTATATGTGGGGCCAGTGTACAGCATGCTCATGCTTGAGCAAACTAGTAATTTGAGTTAAAGGTGCCATAACCCTTTATAGTATCCTAATGGGCTAGGACACAGCCTGAGGTGACATTGCATGCTACATACATTAACTGACCATTATCATTGACTTAAAATTACAGTGCTTTTCAGAATAGAGGCAGATTCTTCTTTCCAGAGTTTTGTTTCTGTATTGTTGTACACATGTTATTGTATATGATATTTTTGCAATATGGAAATGAGTATTATATACAGGAATCAGCAAATACTGATTCATTTCACTCATCAAACAGCAGTTCCACTCACCAGGCATTTCTCTGCAAGGGAAAGTGTACCCACACCACTGCAATTGCTTTGCACCAGTCTTTGACCATTATATAATATAGAGACATGTAAAATACACTCCTTTATATGAGTGTACAAGATATGATTTACTGTTTGGCAATTCTGGAGATTTTTAACTTAAGAGAACATGTCATGCTGTGTTCATTTTTCCAAAAATATGGCATTGTTGACAGTTTATGTTTTCCCTATATCCAAAGATGTGTAATAGGAAATGTACAGGATCATAGAGCAGGGGTGCAAATGCTTATGTGCATTATGCACAGTTTTGTTTAAAGTGGCCATTAAAATTGTGTGATACACTTGAAAATAAAAATTGCTTGATATATATCCTGTGTCAAATTAAATTGCATGAAAACCCAGTCAGTGGTTCTGAAGTTGTTATATGTGTACAGACAGATGGACAGAATGTTTTAAATGGCCACTGTGCAAAGACATGAATATACCTAAAAAAAGATGTGGAAAATATTAGCCAAATGAATTTAAAGAATTTGTTCCATTTTTTGACCTTGGTTTTTACTCACCATGGCTAAGCAGATGTGAGGGTTTGTTGAGCTTTGCATATGGTATTGAGAATATGCAGATGGAGATTTATTTTTGGAGGCAGTCCAGTATGGAAAGTATGTAAAACTTAAGACAGAAGATTAAGGCATATACGTTTGAAGCTTTGACTCAGCTGACCTTTAAAAGAAATATATTGTGTCTGTCTGTCCCAAATTTCTGCACCGATCTGCAGATTTTCATGAACTTCAAGACACCTGAGGCCACTCTATCTTAGGTACTTTTTTAGCTGTTTGCTGTCAGTAGTATGAACAGGGCAGGTGTGCCTACTTCCAAGGTGACAGGAAAACTAGTGCCACTTAACTTCTACCAGCTGTATGTCACATTATTGTGATATTTCTTGTTTGCAGTCCAGCTGGTCAAGCTTTAATGGGTAATGATGTTATTACTTTCCACCTTTACCCATTAAAGTATGGCTGCAACCTTTGGAAAATCTCCGCATTCTCAGTGGAATACGATTACCTGCCAAATAAAATATGGCTGCCAACCCTATAATACATCTAAAATCCCTGTTCCTTTTCAGTAAAGTGCAATGTAAGGTCCTGAAATTTTGAGTGGCAGTATGTCTTTGAGATATTTGCAGTTCTTGTCAAGGTAATTTTAATACACTCAGAATCTGTGCTGGTGAATTTGTATGCTACGCTGAATCATGAAATAGAATAATTACAAACTTGTATTTCTTGGTAGCTGTACTATGTATATTTATATGTGAAGAGAGTAAGTTCTTATTTTCATGTAACAGAATGGCAGAAAAGAAGAGAGAAGCTGAATTAGCAGTACAACTGATGCGAGCTACTTTCGCACGTGTACGCAGTGATGAAGAAGCAAAAAAAGGCCTGGTTATCATCAAGGCTGTGTATGGACGACTTGTGAATATATCTGATATCAGCAGCAGAGGGTCTGGCGATGCAGGTAGCAGTGCTGATCCTGAGTACTCGGATGAGGTGATTGATGTAATGATTGCACTCCAGTGCCTTGTCAAGGACTCTAAACTTGTGCTTCATGAAACATCCAAGGTATGCACCAACTGTGAGGACAGCTGCTGAAACACCAGCCGCTGCTTGTTTTGTTCAGTGTACATTTTTTCACTGTTTAATTTGTTTTCATATTCTGAATGTGACACCTTTTGGCTTGAAACCTCATGTAAAGGGACCACTATTAAGATACAGACACAGTGTAACATGAGGCTTGGCCTTTTCGTGGAGGTATAGCTCCACTTATTCTTAAAATTCAGCACTTTGCGGAGGTGAGTGGTTCATGTCATACCTCAGCTGCTTCACCCCCAGGCAAAAAACCCTCAGTACCAACTGGACAGGAAGACAAAGACCCCCAGTGCCATCCTGAACATGACATGAAAATAAAACTTTCATCCTCACTAGGGATTGAACCCAGATACTCTTGCTGTACAGCCATTACCTAGGCATGGGTAGATGGATAATACTAAAGTGGAACAGAGAAATCAGTTGTATGTAGACTGCACAGTAAAAGAGAGTCCCTCCCATTAAAGGTCATGTATATATGTGTGTGTGTGTAACTAATATCAATATCTGAACTGTAAAATGTTGAAGCAGCTTTCTAAATTGAGGTTGGAAGACTTATTGAAAGTTTTCAGACTGTTATGATTTGCAGTCATAGTGACACACAAAGGCCGCTTTTCTTAGGGCTGTAAATGGATACACAGTGTGCATGTAAGCTTCGTGAACTGCAGAGAATGCTGTCAGAAATTCTGTGTTCTACATTATGGATTACAGCATTTCCAATCTTCTTAAAATTGCACATCCCATTGCGCATCATGACTTAATATAAAATAAATAGCAACCAAGGGTGGCACAACTAATATTTGTATTCACATTAAAATGTTACATGTTTCAACCCATTAAGCTCATCATCAGGCTAGTATGGAACATATTAAAAGAATACACTTGCATTGCCAAAAATGATATATTTGTTTTATATTTTCTTTCCAATCTTGATTAAGGACAATAAAGAATTAAATGTAATTCATTTTGTAAATGCAGTGCATGCAGTAAATGAATGACTTTGTACTTGCCTTCTGTGCAGAGCCAATTACCAGGGTTCTTTGACCCATGTGTGGGTGAGGAGAAGTCGTTGTTCGTGCAGTACCTCTTCCACAGTCACGTCCATGAAGTTGTTGTACAGGATACTGAGCCTCTTAGAATACCAAAACAAAGTAAGTATCTCATGTAACAGATTTTACACTCACTGTTACAGAACTGCGAAGTTCAGAGTGTCCGTGCAGACCACAACAGTAGTGTAAATCCAGACCATATAGGACCAAATGCCCAATAAAATTGTGGGCACCCTTGAAAAATAACATTGTTTTTTGGAGTCATATTTTTATACAGTTCTTTATCCCTTTAATGCTGAATGACTTATAAAGACGTTGCACAGTGAGCTCTTTAAATAGCCGAACGACTTACAAAGACGTTGCAAACAGTGTTTTGAAGTCTGGAGGAATTTTGTTTACTCCTATACAGTTAACTGCTGTGGCTTGCTATGCTTCAGGACCCTTGAAGGTCAGGCTTTCATTCAGGAGCCAGAATGTACCCCCTCCACAAACACCGATATAGACGTAGACACTTGGTAACTGAATTTTTCCCAATGGACTAATACGATTCTGACACTGCTTGCTTTGACTATCGCTTGCTCTGGCATTCACTGTGGGTTGAAATATTAACACAGGCCTATGAAGTGAACTCTAGTTGTTGCCCAGAAAGGTTGTCAGTGGCGTATTGTACCCATATAATTCAGACAAAACTAATGCTCAGAAATCGGAGATATCTACAAGACTCGATGTTTACAGCTACAGAAGGGCCCACAGTCATGCCTCTTGTAGTGCTGGGGTAATCTGTAGGGGTTGTGGGGTAGTAACATGCAACATACAGCCATCAATCAAGTAGCAACGTCCTGGGCACCCTCAAATAGCTGGAATATTTATGCAGCAGTCACATCGTAGCTTTAGATCTGTTTTGCTGTCACTGTAGAAGACATTCATATCTACTGGTATCTGGTTCTGAAACTGTGCCGAGTCATACATAGCAGTCTAAACAAGGCAGATGATTGTGGGTCTTGAGCAATGGTTGGAAAAAAATAAATAAAACTTGAGGAGGAAGCCATCAGTGAAATTCTGGTTGCGGACATGGCCTCCGAATCAGGTGCGAAAGCCAGCGATGTTAGAAGACATAACAAACAATGGCCATCAAAATCAGCCCAACTGTTCTGCCATCTGTGCAGCCAAATAAAGGGCACAGTGCGCCACATGTGATGTGGGCCTGTGCTTGGTGCCTTGTTTCACGGAATATCACACAAAAGTAAATTTGTAATATATCACCTTCTTTGTGAATACTGTGTCTCTTGATAAAACAGTGATCCAAGGTGCCACAAACTGTGCAGCAGCCAGAATTATGTAATGAACTATTTAAACCAAATTTTATATAATGCGACTCACAGCCCTAAATTTATTATAAAAATAGGTAAACATTTTTTCCCAGATTAACCAATTCAAAAGCACAGTGCAAAATTTTATTTCATTAAATTTTAAGGAAAAATCTATTAGCTATGCTTTTTTTTTTTCTAATAGTAAGCATTAACATTTAAAAGCCCTAGTAAAAAATTCCAGCAGGCAGTGTTGCTCAGAGGGATTTAATTCCGGTATCAAAGGGTTAAACAAGCTTGTATAAGTGTAAAGGTAAAGAGATGAAGTTATCTCCATGTTTAAGTGCTGCACTGTAAGATGTATGGAGGAGTGGAAATGTAGCTCAACATATTCTTAACATTGGTACTAGAGAGAGGTGAGTCATGCCCCATCTACATTGCCTCTGGTTGAGAGCTCCATGGTATCTACTGGATAGGAGGATGGGTGGGCTCAGAGCTAGTCTGAACGTGGTAGTGAAGAGATCTTGTCCTCTGCCAGGAATTGAACCACTGTCATCCAGTCTGTAGCTAGTCATACTGAGCTATGGCAGCTGCTGATCAGTGATAAGAGGGGGTAAAAGAATACTTCATTTATTTTGGCTGATATTCATCAGAATAAATTGTTCCAGATATTAACATTAAGCTGAACAAAGTCTAGTTGAGTTAAGTGATTCCTGATTCACCAAGCTGCCACAAAGATAGACCCATTTGTTTTACCTATTTTGTAGCATGTTAATTTTATACAATTTGGATTATTTCCCTGCACAGCATTAACCAGTGGGAAATGTAATGGAAATTCAGTGTGTTTTCTGTAGGATGGGGCTGTTTTTTTTTTTTTTTTTTTTTATATTTAATATTATTTTTTTTTCTTGTTATAACTTTCAAGCTTAAGAGGATAAAGGAAAAAAAATTTGGAAAAAAAAAAAAATGTTTTAACATATAAAAAATTGACATTCAAT
>Ga0123352_10008299_pt1 | contig 16166 bp, 8 predicted proteins | sample TergutLab28metaG_FD_89700 | JGI IMG/M metagenome (GOLD analysis project Ga0123352, IMG submission 89700) | Labiotermes labralis P1 segment gut microbial communities from Petit-Saut dam, French Guiana - Lab288 P1 | ecosystem: Host-associated > Arthropoda: Insects > Digestive system > Gut ... | reverse complement strand
GATTAAGATGGGATGATGACGTGAGAGACGATTTGAGGAAGATGGGAGTAAACAATTGGAAACAGAAGGCACAGGAAAGGAAACCATGGAGAGGAATAATTGAGCAAGCCAAAACTCACAAAGAGTTGTAGAGCTGAGGAAGAATAATAAGAAGAAAAATTTTCACATTCTTTCAGAATCGTTTAGCGTAAGTCATCTGAAAGTCCGGACGTAAGTGGCTCTAGTTCTTCTTTCTTAACAGTGTTTTTGGTTCCATCAGACGGTTCTAAATTTGAATTTAAGACAAAGGGAGAGCGTGATGGTCTTATATGCCTAATTGTTTCCTTTTAAGGAGGAAACCTACTGTAAGAATTTAGACGCACTCTCCATCCATGCCTTGGGGTGGATGCGGATTCATAATTCCAGTATTACGGATTCAGTAGAAAAGCCTCCGGATGGGCAGTCAATGTGGTCGGCACTAAAACTCTTAGAATATACTGGGGTGACTCAAGTGTCAGACCAGATTTCTTCCCAGGCTCCGTGGCTGGACTTTATGGAGAGCAGAAAGGTGTCTGACCCTTGCCATTAACAGGAAGGTCGTCTTACATTACGGTAATTAATATGTAATTATATGAAAATTTGTAGAAGGAAATATTCTTAATTTATTTAAAAGCCCTAGAACGAAATTTTCCTGAGGAAAGTTATAAATAAAATAATAATCTTATGCTTAGAGACTGGGTAAAACTACGATAAAAATTTCAGTCTGGGAGGTCATTAGAAATGAGGGAGCGGTACCTCCTTAGTATAAATCAGGGTTTCACTCGATGGTCAGCTTCGAGAGATAAGAGCTGTATTTGCTTACCGATAAAACGAAAACACAATAGCATTATGCACTACGGCTTTCTAACAATGTAATATGTATATTAGTTATAGCCCTTGTCCTTCCTTCTACAAGAACACCGTCTCAAGTCTTTACTTTAAAATTACCCAAAATCTCTGCCAACTAACCACAATGTAACACCAAGGATTTCTTTCTCTATCTGAGAAGCCGCGATAAGTTTCTACCCAAAGCTGTACCATGGCTCAGGCGTTCAGTCGAAGGTGTTTCATGCAAGGGCCCTGGGTTCAATTCCAGAAGAGTAATGTAGGATTTGTGGTGGACGAAGTGATTTTCTTTCCTAGTAATTCAGTTTTCCCCGACGGTTTCATGCCACCAAAATTTCGTACTTTCTCATTCGTCCATCAAAGACGTAATGTAACTGTAATAATCCACGACATCTTAACATAAGACACTTAAAAAGCACTCAGATTTTCTAACCGACTGCTTGGCAACACCTCAGAAGGCCCTAACCTTCAGTTATACCTACAGCAAACAGAACTTTAAATATAGCATTGAAAATAAAATATTTGAAACCTTTAATGTCTAGCGGCTGCTGTATGTACCACCAGTTTTAGTATTTAACAAGACAGGCGATATACGTATACCGTAACACTGATGCACTTTCACGTTACCACTGTTAGAGTAGAAAATTTAAAAAAAATTGTTACAATTCTGAGTAGCCTCAGATATCTAGCTTGCAATGCGCAAGTGCCATATTGTCATCTGTGGCCTGTTCTGCTCTCCCCACGTTATCTCATGAACGACAAAATTTTTCCGAAAAAACGTTATTGAAAATACCATCTGGGTTTTGATTTAGTCTGGATGTTTTGTCTGAAACACTTTTCGTTTTAAAAATAAGCGAGAGAGATATGATAAAAATATATATCTGTCTTCAGGTAACGTACCAATTTTTTTGGTCAGATGTTAATGGAACTTGAATTTTCTAGACAGATTTTCGAAAAATATTCATATTTCAAAATTCCTGAAAATTCATCCAGTGGGACTCTGTATGTTTCATGCGGACAGACAGTGGACGGACATGACGAAAGCTAATAGTCTTTTTCTGCAATTTGCGAACGCGCCTAAAAATTCTTCATTCTGCCCACAGTATATTTTCATATTTTGCATGTATCTCAGGATAAACATCGAATTCACAACGTTCAATGATTTGTTTTCATAGCCGAGTTGACGTTTTCTGCGCGGTACGGACTGGGTCTTTAAATATGGTGGATTAGATTTATTCCTGGAAGGGTTAAACTTATGCTGTTTATCCCCTGAAATATACAAGCTCTGGTAAATCTACCAAGTACGGACAATTTTACCCCCACTACCCTTTGCATAAGAAGCTTGTGAAACGCGAAGGTTAGTCTAAATACAATGAAAAAGAGAACAATCCGTGCCCTTTGCTAATTATCAAACTCTGGCTATCCATTATAGTCGCCATTTGATTGACATATCCCGGCTCATTTGTTCTGTCATGAGCAAAGTCAGTAGCGGTGGTGTGAATACAGGTGTCTCATGAAAACTGGCCCCTTGGATGAAGAAACTAAACAAACTAGCATTCGTTGCACAATAGAATGCCCAGTTATGCGTATGCCATATGATGAAAAGCAACGTCAAGCAGCTTGAAGGGACGTCAACAAACACAGCCTTCTTATCGGTGCCTGTAGAGGTGTCTCCGGACAATAACGCCCTCTCAGCACTCAGCAAGTGCAAGATGGACTCTGAGTGCAATGTGGGCTGAGTAGCCCTGGGCAATTCCACAGCCCCCGCAACTTTTTGTCACAGTTTCCCCATTCAGTATGTGGGATTAATTCTAATTACTCAGATACTCGCAAGATTCATGTGGGCGAAGTAATGTCATGTTGCTAATTTTCAACTTACGAAAGGATTTTTATAACATGTTTAGAAGTATATCGCAATCCTCCACTCTGCCGGGGTACTGACAAGTCCTTAGACCGACCAGGAAGGAAACAAGCTCGGAAGCATGTCAGGGACGCGCGCGATTTCAACAATATCGAGACGCGAGCTGTCATCAAATTTTTTTCCCCCGCAAGGCGAGGCACCGAAGGAAATTCACGCCATTCTGACAGAAACATTAGCTTGTTTTCTTCCTGGTCGGGCTAAGAACGTATCAGCACCGCTGTAAGAAAATATGGATTTTGTTGGATAAGGGTCGAGGCATCTTTCGCTGTGGACATGATCAGTTCGAATTTCGGCTATGAACCTAGATTCTTGATGAATTTTTCATAGCTTCCGTGAGTTATTACAGAAACATTAACGGCTAAATAATATGTAAAGCAGTCCCGTTACAGGTCTGGAGTGGCCTAGAGGGTTTCAGGAAGCTGAGGTTCCCAGATTTCATGACAACGGCACAGGATGGTGGTAAGGTTGTCAGCCTTACGCACCGGCCGCCTTTAACCCCAGGAAATGCTCCTGGTACTCATTTCTGTTAGAGGCTGAGTCGACCACAGGGCCATATTTCAATCGGAAGGATTTTATGTCAATAAAGTATTCCAATGACACCATCTGGGATCGAACCAGCGACCATCCGATTTGTAGCACAGCACCTTAACCACTGTGCTACCGCGGTCAAACGGCTAAATCCTTAACAAAGATCAAAGCCTTCTCCTGTGAGGTTCTTCAATATTCAAGATTCTGAGTCATCAGGCTTCATCTCATTCGTTGTTACGAAACCCCATTGTAGCTATCACGTCATTAAGTTACAGCACATCGGAAAAAGCTAAATACTGTCGTAACATAAGTCTTTGACGAAGGATAAGAAAGACAATGAATGTATTTTCTTCTTTTGATGATACCAGATTTCATACTGAACGTCATCTTTATTGGAAAGTCCAGTGGCTTCAGGCTTTCATCAGTTTTTCCTTCTGTTAATATTATCTTTTGTTATGAAGATTGTAAGGAAAGCTGGTGGAACAGGACCGACAGGAAATACAGATATACCTTACCGCTTTATCCACCACAAATCAGATACAGACTAGGCAATTCTGACAAGATGACAGAGTAAAAAACAAACTTTTCTTCCCAGTCCTACAGACGTTCGAAAGAATATTGATTTGCCTTTAGAGTGCCCACACGTCTCCTGAATCTTCTGATAAGAATAGCATTGAGACGAAGATGAGTACGAGCGTTGATGTAATGATGCTAACAGAAAGCTACCAAAGTGTTCGTGTGGAGCACTTCTTCCACCAATCTCTCATACGGATTGAGACTGTATCGAAACCGGATCTTCGCAAGGGCGGAATTTCCTATAATTTGCGATGCTGTTCAGGTCCTAACCCACAGAAATCAAAACTTGTGATCACTGGAGAGAGGTAAATGTACGTTACGTCATTGGGTACATAGACATAATTTAAAGTTTAATTGTCTATAACATTATTTTCAGTTCATAATTCACAAATATTCCTCACATTCAGAGTTACACGATGTAGGAAACTGAGAAGGCACCGTTCCTGCTTGTGTAATATATACACCAATTTCAGATTTGAGGTTCTTTTGGCTGAAAATACTTAGAGTTTAGTCTTCTGATCCTGTTTAATTTAGAGTTGTGTTCCACATAACCTAAAAGCATATTTGTTGTTAATAATGTATCCTAAATTGAGTTCTTTTTCATCATTTCTATCTTACGGGTGACTGCTGAGGGTGTCGGGTTCCAAATATCTTGGATCACGTTGTAATTCTGAATTAAATTTTTCCTTGAAATTCTGTTTTTTTTAGCGTTATGTTTTTCCGAGATTAGGCTTTATTATCTTTTGTCCAAACTGACAGATTTTTTATATTTTTTATGAAGCAGAAATAAAATGTTTAAATCTTATATAGAAATAATTTTAATCTTCGTAGACTTAACAAGGATGTTTAATTACAGTGATGTTCAAAATTATAAATTGTACATTTTCGTGTCAAGTTTTTTCTGTTTGTAAAGTTATCATGAGTCCGCTCAGTTGGTGCCCATGTTACAACATCTCGTTCTCAACAGTTATGGGTCAGAAGTAAACACAAACACGGAAAGATGAGCTACCGTGCAGTTAATTCTTACCTTTGCTTGTAAAGTGCGATTTCCTGTAACACTGTCTGACCCAGGATAGCCTGAGGAATTAACAGCTTCTTGGCCAAAGGAGATATGAATTGCCTGCCACGGTTACATTCCTATCACATGCAAACTATTCAACTAACACCCTGTTAATAGAAATATAGACTTCATACGGACTTGATTGTGCTGTAGTGTCGCAAACTGCATCGCCGACTTTAGGTTACGACTATAGCAATCGTAAATGTAATTTGCTTTGAAAATGGACGCAGAAAGTGTATCCGACCACTCGTATTTACTGTCATCGAAATGCAGAAGTAGCCACATTAGAATTTAACTGCTGTGAAATTCTAGTATCTTCTGGACCACAAAGTTTCAATAAGGCCAGCAATAGATCCTGCCCGCAAGGGACAAACCAGTTCCATCGACCTCCAATCTTTACAGGTTATTTTCAAGACCCACATTAATTTTAATCTTGTTTCCATAATGCTGACCACATTTCCCTACTATATTTCCTTCCCTGTTTGAGTTACGTATGCAGTTACCTGCAAAACCTGTACTTTCGTTTTCCTATCAATAGGCCTACCAAAGTACCTGTATACATGACGAAGTTCTAGCCTTGACTATCGATTGTAGTATATAAAATTACTACTACATGCAGCTCGTAACCATTCGCTGTTCCACTGACTGAAAAGTAACTTAAACATCGCCTGCATTTACGTGTTCCTTTAGTTTCTTTTCTTCTTGTTATCTGCCAACAAAACATAAGGGTTGCCTCAACAACAAATAAAACCAAGCTGGAAATCAGACAGATTTTATATTCAGTCCAAAGACGTCGTGAACGAAGTAAGGAGAGGTGCAAAACTTAAGGAAAGAAAGAAAGATAGATAGGAGGAATGAATGGAAGAGGAGAGGCTAGACAAAGAGGTCGTAAAAAGAAGGAACCTATTTGCTGTACTTTTTGTATGTATTTTCACGTAATTTGTAGAAGTAAGATGTGATCATGAAAGATAAGAAATGAAGATTTCTTTTTTCGAAATATCATTGCAGCTTCAAAGTTTTGTTCTAAATCTTTGTATTAAAATGAATTATAAGAAAGCAGGAAATACGTAACGATAGCTCGATATATTTCGGTCTCTAAGACCATTCTAACCTCAAATTCTGCTATTTGCGTTAGCAGTTAAACTCCACACATGTGTTATTTATAAAACACATCTACTAAAAGTATGTACGGTACAGTAAAATTACACATATTAAAAAGTGAAAACAGTTGAATGTGGCATTCGGTGTGATCTCTCTCATCGAAACCTCCTTGCCTATCATATCTTCTCCGTATATGCACTTACTTTACTACAAAACTTACTGCTATATTCGCTTTTTTTCCGAGCAATTTAAGATATAAAAACGTAAATAATAGTGGTTTGTGAAATAACACAAGTTTAAAAACTGGCATATTCCGCATGTGTTGGCGGCGATGTGTTCATGACAACCGAAATTGCCTGATGATGAAGCCGTATCAACATTAATCATGTTTACGGCGACCACATTAAAACGGTAGCCTGTGTGCCGCATGAAATGGGCCCTGTACATCACCTACCGCAGGATGTGGATCTGTCGAAACTGTTTCCTTGTTTGTTATATGCGTGAGAGAAAGGAGCGTCTATTGTCTGACCCTGGGGAGGTAAAAAACAGACCGACGTAAGGTCATTATCATTTATTATAATGCAGAGTTATTGTTTCTTCTTTTTTTATGGACACCGAAAGACAAGGCACAGAAAAGCTGGAAAAGAGGAGGAATAAAGAAGTTCCCACCTCACTTTAACAAGCAATATTTGAAATTATACATGGATTATGTAACATGGTCGTCTCGAATATTTTCACCGGCTTATGGAAACCCTGATGAGGTAACTGTCCAGTGCAGATTTACACATCTTTATCGATTACGCTTCAGCAAACAGGAATAATCTGTTGTACATTTAAAGGGAAGTTTCCCACGGATATAAGCATTGAATAACCACGTCCCCTTTAAGAGAATAAGCTGAGCACACAAAGTGCAATAATAACGATTGTATAGGTAATATAGAATAATAATATAGCACTGCAGAAAAGTCAGCAAATATATATATGTATATATATAAATATACATAATACATACACGCGTGTGTGTGTGTATACGTATATATGATATATGTAAGTATGTATGTGTATATATATATATATATGTATATATATAAATATATATATATATATATATATATATGTGTGTGTGTGTATATAAAAGTTTCTAAAGCAAAGACATTTATCGTTCTGAGTTGTAAAATTTGTGCAGGCGGTCCGTCCAGCAAATAAGCACCAAGCCTCACCTCATTGCGGCTGTGGTTATGATTAGGTTGCAGCAGTGCAGCAAAAAAAAATGTTGCGAAGGACGAAGGAGTTTGCGAAACACTTGAATGATAAATTTCGACGTTTCGCTGACCTTGCATCTCAGTATATTTATATCAGTATTTAACCAACTTGATGCACAAAATTTGTTTCACAATAAGTTTTATTTCATTCCTCTACATGTTTCGAGCACATGTGCTCGTCATCAGGAGGTCAAAATTGCATTACACAGCCTCTGGTATCATCACACCTATAGGTAGAGGGATGAAATAAAACTTATTGTGAAACAAATTTTGTGCATCAGGTTGGTTAAATACTGAAATAAACACTTGAATGATAGTTCTGATCGCGTAACATCCAGGGGATGTCATATTAAGGCATAATATTTGCTGTGTAGCTGTTGTTGATTTTGGTGTTGATATTATTTAGTTACCGATGGTGTGAAAATGAATTTGGCCAAGCGGAAGAAGAGAAAAATTAAGAGTAAGAGAAATGGGAAGAAGAATGGAAGTTTTATTAAGATGTCAAGAGTTAAATTGGAGAAAATGTTGCCGCTTTACAAAAGTGTATTCTGCCAAAAAGAGTGCATAAGATGTAGAAGATATTTTTTATCTTGTAAACAAATAATAGTGTCACATCTACTGCATTTCGCTCATGACACGGCAAATTGTCGTAACCCACACAATTCGTCAAACTGAGGTTCCCGTATTATTACACAGTTGAGTTGCAAAGACGTCTCCCGTCAAAATATTGTACCCACAAAAAAATTGCCTTCTCTTATATTTTCGCAAAAAAATTACTTATGTCTGCTGTAAAATTGTGTATCTGTGTTACGATAAATTGTTGTTTCCTGAGCGATATTATTATAAAGTTCAATATGCATTAATTCTGAAAAAAACACTTTAGAATAGAGGAACAACAAATTATATATATAAGAAAATTGGAGTAATAATAATAATAATAATAATAATTATTATTATTATTATTATTATTATTATTATTAATTTAAATGGTGTCAGAAGTGTGCGAAATGATGAGCCGTCTGACGTTCGTTCTATGATTAAATAACCAACAGTTTTGCCATCCATGACCTGGAAATCTTCGTGACCGTGTCCAAGATAAAAGACAGACTGCTCATGATCCACCAATCATCGTCCCACTGCAGTTCTCAGACGACTGAAGTTTCGTCACGTATTAACAATACAATTAGCTGTTAAATGAAATGTTTAAGTTTAAAGATCTGGGTTCGTCTTTAGCGCAAGAGCTTTATGTAAGGTAGAAGATGTAATTTCATTGCCTTGTAGAAAATTAAATTGTGGCAAAATTTTCGCCTTTCTTTCCTATAAAAGTTAACTAAAAATATAGCTGGACAAAGCAGAGGATATTACAATAGCGTGCCTAACGTTTAAATAAAAACAACCCGTTATTTTATATGCTTGTGTTTCGACAAAATGTAGTATCCTGCTAAGGAACGTGTTAAACAGCTACATTCAAAAGGTAAATAATAATGGTACATATCGTCTTTAAAAATAAAATATATAGTTTTTACGCATGTACATTAAAAATGCCCATCCAAGCGGTCGGACAGTCTAAGGCGTGGGTCTGCGGCTTCTCGCTTGCTGGAATTGCGGGATCGAATCCCGCCGCTGGCATGGATGTCTGTGGCTCATGAATGCTGTGTTTTGTCAGGTAGAGGTCTCCGCGACGGTGCTCTCACCCGTCCACATGAATTCTACCGAATGCGGTGTGTCTGTGCTATCGAGGAACCTCACTGAGGAGGCCTAGGCCCACAAGTGCTGTCGAGCCATAAAAAAAGTCTCTAAAATAGGCCTGCCCTATACATCAGATCCAATATGGGCCATTCTTACATGGACATATTTTGGGAAAGTTTCGCCCTTTTTATAGGCCACGCAGGTCCATAGGGTGAGTAGAGGTATAGCTCTACTCTTTCTAGGACCTAGGCACTAGATGGGGTGGGGGGGTCAGCCCCGCGTCACGGCCACCTCTACCCCTGGGAAAGACCCGGTACCCAATTTACAGGAGGCTGATCGGGCTCCAGGGCCGGTCTGGAGGGGCGGAAAATCTCTTCCCCACCGGGATTCGATCCCGGACCACCCAGCCCGTAGCTCAGTCGCTATACTGACTGAGCTACCCGGCCCATTCTTACATGGATATAGGCTCTATACAATTATTTGTCTTGTTTCCTTTATAGGTAGTGAGGGGTACAGAAGGGTACAGAAAATGGCACATTGCGGAGGTTTCTATTTTGCGTTATTCACTGCATTTTGTAAGAATTGTTAAACAAACAAGAATTGCATGAGTATCTATGTAGTACACTGCACGAGATAAGAGACTCGTTACTAACGTCACAGGTCAGAGTTCTTCTTGAAAAGCTACTGGAGCCTCATCTAGAGGAATAAACGCTCAGTATCTTATGGAAGATTCATGACCATGCATAAAAGGCCATACAGTTTTACCCTATCCTGAGTCAGATAAGTTCTGTCCACGCCCTCTCATTTTTTTTCTTCAAGATCCATTTCAATATTATCTCCCCATCTACGCTTAGGGCTTTCAAGTGTTCTCTTAACTTCAGTTTTCCCTACCGATCTCCTGTACGCATTTCTAATTCCCCGTCTTAGGTGCCATATTTCCTGCACATTTGATCGCCCTTCATTGTACCATCCGAGTATTGTTTGGTGATGATAAAAATAAAAAAGCTCCTCAGTGTGTAATTTTTTCCAGTCTCCTGTTATTTTCTCTCTCTTAGTTTCACGAAGATTCCTCAACACTCTGTTCTCGAAACCTGTGGCATACCCTCGCCTTAGTGTGAGATACCAAGTTTTATACGCAAATAAAGTGACAGGTTAAATTTTAATTCTGTACGTTTTAATATTATGTTATTAAAAAGCGAACGGAAAGACAAACTGGACCAAATGGTAGCAAACATTGCCTGAATTTATTCCGTCCTTCACAACTCCACGCATGCAATTCTGAGTTTCTAATGTCCTTCCAAAAATTCTGAACTTTGCCACATTCTAGAGAATTTATAAGGTACGTTTAATCGGTAGTTTTGTCCTGCCTTCTATAAAGAGCTTTGATTGGAAAGCACGAGGGAATTAAAATGGGCCCTAAGGAAAGAGGGTATGACAATGTGGGTTGTACCATCAGGCTCAGACTATGGGCTGATAGACAAACATACTTGATCTCCGCCATCTGCAAGTAAACATAGACGTAACTTATTTCTAGATGTCTCCATAAAGTAGCAGAAAAAGGTAAATCAATCTCTGTACAGACCCGGAGGTTTCCAGAAGGTTGAGGCTGTTCGAATTTCTAGACAATCGGTGCATGAAAGTGGCAAGTTTGTTAGCCCTACACACTGGCCACCTTTATCCCCCAGGAAATATTCCTGGTATTCATTTCTATTAGTAGCTGTGTCTACTCTAGGACCATTGTGCGGCAGGAAGGATTACGTCAATGAAAAATTCCAATGACACAACCGGGAATCGAAACAGCGACCTCGCTGCTTGTGGTGCTGTTTCTCAAACAACCGTACCATCGCGTGCCCCGTAAAGTAGCAGATAAATATCACAATTATAGATTTTTTGCATTATTTCCTGTTTTTTCTACGTGCAAATCCTTTTACTGATAATTGGATGGTTGGCTAATGTTCAGGGGCTAGACAAGTTACCTCTGACCTCTGAATATCGCACTGCATTTGGTAACAACTAAAAACGTGAGAAGGTTAACGGTGTGTCGAAATGCAAGTTTTATAGTCAGTCAGAGCTGTCAGCTGTTTCCTGGAGTCTCACCTCCAGTGTATCGCGTGTTTCTTATGACCTAGCACTTTCGGCCGGGTCATCCCGTCACTTCACTTCTGGGTCAAAAACTAAAGAGAAGATTACCTCATTTTTACACTCGCTTTCCGCACTCCAGACCTTTGTGATTTTGAAAAGCTGATGTAATATTCTTTAATTTCTAGTATCTTTACGATTCCGGATGAGGCACAAGATGTCTGGAATTGTGAAAAAAAAATGACGCTCTTTGATAAAAGATTATTCATGGGAGCATCTATTATAAACTTAATCATCTGATAATTTTAAACTAACTTTCAGGTAAAGTACGTGTGTGTGTGTTTTGTATAACAGTGGAAATAATCTAATTTGCGCCGAAGATATTAAACTGCAGGGTTACCTAAATGCTGCGTGAAAATTGAGAAAGTTATTGTGAATAACAGAGAAAAACCACTACATGGAAATGTAATAATAATAATAATAATGAGTAATAAATAATAATAATGAAAATAATTCCACAGGAGAAATCTTTTTTAATTTAATAGTCACTCAACCAATAAATAAAATTCCCAGTTTTGTGTGACTCATTTCAGTGCCAGCTTTACGTTCTCCCTCAATTTTCGACGGTCATAACGCTGACTGATCACCATTATAAAGATGATGACGTTTGGGATGACGGTGATGATAGTAATAAATGTAATGACAATGATAATAATGTTGATGTTGCCCGCTCTGATGTGTTTGCCAACATTGTAAAGTACCTGGACATATTTAAGGCGTTTTATTTAAATAATAGTTAATGTAAATAAACAAATCATGTATGACGTCTATATATGATAATAAAAAAATTTATATAGCACGCAATTAACAGATGTTTTCAATTCAGTGCTATATCATTCCATCTCTTCGGTTTTAAAATGGTTCGATTCGTCTGTTGATAAACGTTGTTCCATCGATTCAGTGCATTAGATTGTATTATTTTTTATCCAATGACAAATAGAGGGCGGATATAAAATTTGCACTACAGAACTAAAGTTTGTTTGAATTAATGATTAAAAATTGTCACGAGAAGTTTATTGAACTCATACGATAACCTTCTCGGTGGGAAGACGTGACATTTGCAGCTTCTCGTGCAAATAATGAAATTTTTATTTGTTAGGAAAATATGTCTTTCAAGAAATCCACTCTCAAAGACAAATACATGAAACGTCCTCAAACATTTCACAGTATTTCACAAGATGTCCGCATATCCAGGCACTTAACTGATATAATAAACACACGAGTATGGGAATAATTGTATTAAAATCTTTAACGTTTTTAATTTCCTGCTTGTTTATAGGTACTCCTTGCACCTACGAATTTTTCGATAAGAATGGAAAGGCACGTTCTATGTGAGATGTGATAGACCAGTTAAAATACGGCACCTACTTGACGAAAAAGTTTTTCATTACTGTCAGTTCTTAACAATTATTGTGGTGATTAAAAGCACGCTTCTTACCAGCAGGCCTAATTATTTTAAGTATGAAAAGAGAGAGATCAAAAGAATATCGATACATTTCTTCCACTACTGGACAAAGGGTGGACAGAATTTCACAACAATATTTTCACATGTAAGACTTCTTCGTACTGAGAATATTCCCTCATTTAATTGCACGCCTATTCTTCCTGGGATTTATTTGTTATTTCACAATCTTTTCAGAAACAACTCTTAGTTCGTACTTTGAACAAGTCATTTTCATACCTTCCTGTGCAACTCAAACGCGTGAGTTTTAATTTTATGTCATTCACGCCAAATAACACGCGCAGTTTCAAAACCACGGGAAATATTATTTCAATATTATTTAAAATTGATGGAGGTTTCTCATTAATTTAATTTTCTGAAATGAATTTGGAATGTTAATATGAGATCTTAAATCATGGTATGAGATTTCAACATTTTAACTATACCTTGCTATCGTAATGCAGTATTGAAAATTGTAAACTAAGCAGGAGGATGGAAGGAGGTCCTTCAGAAGCTGATAGTCACTGAGATATTCAAGATTCTACTCGCTGCAGTGAAAGTGAAAATTTATTTTTCCTCTGCTTAATGGTCTGCCGGTGGTGCACTGATTCACAAAGATGTATTTCAGATAACCACACCTGATCCATATAATACAGACTTCCATATTATTTTTAAAATTATACACAGTTGGAAACCTAAGTTTACTAATTCTTTGAAGCTTAGTGATTTCTACAAATACCAATAAGTCTTAATATAAAAAAATTTGTGTGTGTTGCCAACAGACTGCATTTACGTGTTTTGTGTGGTTATGAATAAATAACAGTTGTCTCCTTACAGAACATTAACCGGTCCTTTTTTAACTGCGATGGCGAATGTTTACTGCGCGGTAAGGCGTGAATCTTGTAATGCAGTTCAGTGTAGCCTTCGAGAAGAATGCTGGCCTTCTGTGAGAAACCTAAATTGGTAATAAGTTTATTCCGCTATTTTAGAAGTGTCGTATTTTGTTCTGCACTGGTATGGAGCTAAGGATCACAAACTGTATCTATAAACTGATCACCTTAAATTTGTGTTTCCTTTGGTTGATTTTATTGTTTGCGACACCTACCAGTCTTTTCGGTGGATTCGTATGTTTTGAACAAACGTGCTGTCTCCATCTTCAAGGTCATTCCGACTCTGAAGACGGACACTGCATACTTATTTCGAGTGTAAACATCCACTAAGAATAGTACACAACTGTACCGTTCAGACAACCTTAATGCACACTTCCATGAGAACCTCAAATCTTACATCTCTTTTCTGTCTTATTTGCGGTGTCCTTTTTTGAAAATTTAATTCTTCAGTCGTGCCACGTCTTTCACATAAAAGTAATAAAATCGTGACCAAGATCATATTTTGTACCTAAAAGCACCCGATTGATGGGGAAATTTTCGCACATTGTGATGATCAGTGAGTACTGGAGATAACAAAAAAAAACATTAGCCTACTTTCACAATTGTTTCTGAATTTCAGCCTCCCCGAATTAGATATAAGAACGCATTTGAAGTGACTTCTCGACCAAGATTCACTTGAAGTACCATCTTTATCGTTAAGGCATTATAAGTTACGTAACCGATAAATGAAACGTGTATACTAGGCCAATTGTGACAGTGTCAGAGTCTGGCAGAACAGCAGGATTTTTTCACCAGTGTTTGCCTGCAACGAATGACCCAGATATCGTATTATTCTTCTGCACAGACTTCTGTTTGAATAGACTGGACGATCTGTTTCACAGATACTGCTACTCCATGCACTAAAAATTCGAGTCTTCTAGGATATTACGCCGTGTAGACTGGCACACACTTCATACTTAATGTAAATAACGCGTAGACCAGTAGACACGGCTTACGTCCTGGAAAACTTAAATATTTATGAACTTCGCTATGAGAACCTCAAATTTTATAATTAATATATTGATTGGGATTAAAAATTGACGTGATTTTTTTATTCCAGTGGTGCCGATAAATTCCAATATAATATTATCACATCACTTTCACAATATAACATGCAAAAAATATGACGACGTTGCACTAGATCCCACACAATTCTTGGCATTCATGTAGAAGCTTATCATAAATCTATTTTGCCTTTGATCAATAGATGGCAGATAGTGCTTAGCGTCAATCCTTGACAGTTTTTACCTGGGAAAATAGTCTTCTACCACACCAGCGTAGCAGGAAAGTAGGCCATGTGACGGTTTCAAAATCCTCTCCTGTTCAGAAAATCCAACCACGATTCTGAAGTTATGCATTCTCCAACTTTAATGCTACACTACCTGAGATAGTGGGTTATTGTAATGTACGTATGCATATTGAATATTGCTGTGTAGTGGATGTTGTTGAAGATTTGTTATTACTCAGTTGCCTAAATCTTGACTTACAATATCACAATGATGCTTGAGTAGCTTCGAACTCGTAACATTACATGCGACGTTTTATCCTATTTTATTTTGTTCTTTTTAGTGCTAGTGAGCTAGAACCCGATATAAAATTTTGGCTCAAAAACCTGAAGGTTGTTTTCAATGAGAATTTGATGACAGTATGATAAAATACGCCTTAAATATGTAGTACGAGAGCATGCGGTCTAAATGCAGAAGAATTTAGTGGAGATGATGGGCTACAAAATCCTATGTACTTAATATTTTATAAGTACAGAGAATATTTTTATTGCCGGAATGATCGTCACAGGTTTTTGACCAGCAATATTCTATCTTTATTGTAGGTTTTTTGTGATATACACTTACACTTTTATAATTAAACATACGTAGTTGTAGATAGATATTCAGTTGTTTGTTTCAGACATAAAGTTCTTGCTGAAACAAAACAAATAAGTGTCTAATCTCAATTCCAAAGCAACACCGAAGAGAGGGCTTTTGTGGAGAAAATTATAACAAGCAGTTAACATGGGTGGCATTTCTCACTATTAATAAACGTATAAGGGAAAATAATATTTTTAACTACGAGAACCCAAAACAAAGTTGATTGTAGTACTGGTCGTTTCTGTTGATCAGACAAGGATAAATTTATAATAAAAGAAGACAGATGAAACAAAATAATGTAATTTATAGACAGAGGGCCTGAACTAAACAAGGCAGTCTCTACATTAACCATCTAATGCTCAAAAGTTCAACACTGAGAGAACCTTTCTTTCTTCTAAGAAGTTTATTTATGTATTTCGTACGTTTTTAAGAGAAAACAGCAATTCTGATCAAAAAAAATATTAACATATTTGTGTTTATATTGGCAACACAGTTTTCTCTATAAGAGGAAGAAATTGAAGTTCATATAAATGTAATTTGAATTCACACCTAAAATATATAAAAATGTATTTAAGTTCAATTATTTTTGTAGATATGAAAGAAGCCATTTTGCTTTCAATGTGCTAAATCTAATTTGTTAAGACAGCATTTTGTAAGTAGTGAAGCTCAGATATTTAGCAGAATACCCCATAATACCCAACAATTCCGAAATGATCTGTGAAAATATTTAATTCCTCACGGCCTAATTATATTAGACAATATCGATTGTGTGATATACTAGTATGTTTACT
>Ga0123352_10008295_pt1 | contig 16168 bp, 11 predicted proteins | sample TergutLab28metaG_FD_89700 | JGI IMG/M metagenome (GOLD analysis project Ga0123352, IMG submission 89700) | Labiotermes labralis P1 segment gut microbial communities from Petit-Saut dam, French Guiana - Lab288 P1 | ecosystem: Host-associated > Arthropoda: Insects > Digestive system > Gut ... | reverse complement strand
TTTTTAAAACCCAATCTTTTTTTTTTTTTTTTTTTCCCATTTTTTTGGGTTTTTTTTTTTTCCCCCCCCCCCCCACATGTGATTGAAGTTTTTTATTTTATTTTTTTTAATTCAATGCTTTGGTGTTAGGCGCTCTCTGGCAATTCATCTAGACAACAATGAGGACAAATTCAACTTATACATACTGATGATGCAGAAGCTGTTTTGTGTAGTGCAGAACAAATGTTGTGTGGAAGGTGCAGACGGACTGATGATGCATGAAGTTCTTCTTGGAGGTCATCTGTACCTCCAGATAATCAAAGAAAAGATGCAGGGTTGGCTGCAGTTGCTCAAAGCCGTAATTCTGAAAAAGGCTAAGTCAACAACGAATTTTACCCTAACTACCAGTAAGTACAAAGAAGTAATGTTCATTGTCACTAAATATAAAAGGTAAATTTGTTCATGTCCTTGCCATGGATGCCGTAGAGGGAGGTGAGTGGTTAACTTAATACCTCAGCTGCTCTACCCATGGGAGAGTACTCCAGTCCGCATTGTATAGGAGGTTGGGCATGCTCCAGATGTTTTGGAGAAGAGGAAAATTACTTGCCCCTTCTGGGTTTGGAACCTCGGATTGTCTACCGTGTAGCCTAGTTTCTTTACCAATTCAAACTTAATACATGCTGTTATGCTTTTGTACTCTCTTAATTGGTACACAACTAAATTAAATGTAAATGTTGTCAAGTATACATGTAGGTATGTAGTCCTATCTCCAAGTATGCCTTTTTTAGGGCTCTGTCATCACCTTGACCTCCAAGTCACATTTTATGTAAGAGTTATGTCTCACGTCTCATATCTGATGGAAGAGCGGTTGAAGAAGCATCAGTAAATCCAGAATTAAGTCTGCTAGTTGGGTCTAGTGATTTTCATTGCACTCAAGATATCCATTTTTGTCACCTTCATATCCTGCTGTGTCCAAAAATTTTAGCTTCAGGAGTATCAAGTGGTCATTTACAGCAGAGGCATAGAGGCTTTGATGCAGGGGGTTCTGGCTGATCCTTGGCCCAAAGTTTTATTTGGCTCCCTTCTACTTTTAGGCAGCCTGAATTGAACTAAATATAATTATTTTTAGAGTAAGGTGCTTTTGGGCTTTTACATGCCGTGAACTGGTTAAAATTCTCCAATGTTTTGGTATATCTGGTCCCATCATCTGGGTTCAGGAGCAACAGGACATCTTAAAACATCAGTGAACAGTAACCAGTTACTCCCACAACAGTCCAGACACACCCATTTTTACTGTGCATTGTAGTGAAAGCCTGAAATTTCATATTATTAATTTTGTCCACATATAATCTTTAGCTCAAACATTAAAGATAGATTGAATTGTGTCAGTTTCCAGACAGAGTAATTTTATATGCTCAATTTGGCAATAGAAGTGAATTTGAAAACATAATCATTAATGTCTTGCTTAGCTTTATTTGCCTGTTAGTTTAATATTTTACATTGTTTATGGTATCACAATTACAGGTGAACTAACTTGGGCATTAAAGAGGAGTGGAAATATAGAATCACCACTAACTGCATTCTTTGCAACTGGAAATATTTCAAGCTCATCAGGACTTGGACTTTCACAGGATAAAGGTACTGTCCCCATCTGTTTAAAACATCAGCTTTTCTGCAATGGAAGTATAGTTGTAGTAGCACCACAAATAAAATATTTTTACTTCTAATAGCATTAGCATAGATTGACAACTCTGGGATGAAAAAATTAGGTATATAAATGATGTGGGAGGCTTGGTTACCCCATATTGTGGCAAATTTTTGTAATACCACTTTCATTGTAGCCCTGAACCTTGCACATTCATGGTATGTAATGAATGGTTATGGTAGGTTTCATGATTTCAAAGCTTCCAGTTTACGAATAATTGTCATATTACAATAAATCATCTGTTCGTTATTCGTTGTACAGCAAATGAATTGTACTAATATGTAGTCTGACAATTATCAGTAAATTACCAGATTGGTTCTGTAAACAGAAATGCTGTATGCTGTTAGTCAACTCTGATGCATGTTGTCAGTTTCAGAGACCAAATTTCAATGACCACTTTTCTGACTGTATTCCAGTGGCTCTTTCATGCCTGAAAACATTGTTAAGAATAATTTTTGGAATATGATTATTGTCATCAGTGTTGCTCTGAACGTTTTCAAGTGAATCAAAATTAGGCCTTTTTTAGTTACACTTCTAGCTGCAGGAACATACGAAAGCATTATGCTATGTATGTCAACACTGGCACTTGTTTTTTGACCCCAAACTTCTTTTAATGCAAGGGCTGTGTGGAACTGCATTGACATAATATAGATTCACTTGTCCAAAGTTTCAGTAAATGTGCCTCTGTAAAGTGCTTCATTGATAATTGATTATGGAGTCATAAATTTATGATCATGTCCAAGGTATGAGCATACTGATCTATTCTGTTCATAAGAAACAAAGCTGTAATGGGTACAGTATGTCTTTAGGGAGAAGCAGACCAGCATACTTTGTATAGATTTTGTTATGTATGGGGTGTTTCAGAGAAAATTGATAAAGTTTTATATTAGCTCATGTAAGGTAGTTGTTTATATTTCACTGGTCTCAAAGAAAAAGTCACAAACTGTGTGCTTGGAAGTTCTGAGAAGATGAACTTATGTAAAACTACACATACACACACACACACACAATATGATTTTTACTAAAATGTCAATTATTATACTCATTCCATGACACCACTTCTTTATCTGTCATAAACCAAAATTAAATTTGCTTCATAACTTTCAGGGTTGACGTATTGCAATAAAATTTATTTCGTGTTTTCAAAAGTTAAGTATGTGGGCTGATGGGTAGACTTTTTGGGCTGTGTGCATAGACTGCATAAAGAGATTGTTTTCAGAAATGAACTTAATTATTAAATAACATCCTCTTTACTGTTGGAAGTTCAATAACATTGGACTGTTTACAGATATGATCAGATGTGTGGATTTTGCTTCAGGTGATGTTTCTTACCTGTTCTTAGGTTTGACTATTTTGGCTGAAAATATCAATCGAATGCGTTACATGTCCCACTTCCGCTCTCTACACAGGGGTGCATTCTTCCAGGAAATGAGAACATCTGAACCACGACAGCTGCTACCTGAAGCCTGGGGTGAGAGTTACTGATATATAATTTAGTCTGGTTGTTACTTCAGAATACCTTGTCTTTTCATTCAGTTTTTAATAGACAAGCAGAAATATACATTTATTATTTAAACAATATTATAGGTATATATCTTATTTACCAAAATATATGATGACCTCTATTTACAATTTTCAGTTTTCAGGGGGGAAAAAAAACCTATGCAGAACATGTTTAACTCTGTGCTTGACCAGCCCCAATTTTTAGTTGATGAATTAGGAGGAAATTCTTGTCTTGTATGTGAGTAAGTACAATAACTGTTTGTCATTTCTTTCAGGGTTCATTTGTCCTGTTCACACACCTGATGGTGCACCTTGTGGGTTGCTGAACCATTTGACTAAATATTGTGAAGTGACAAGTACACCTGACCCCAAGCTAGTTGCAAACATTCCATCTTTGTTGACATCCTTAGGAATGGTACCTCTTAAAGGAGTCAGACTTATCACCCTTAACCATAATGAACACTATGTTGTTTTACTTGATGGCCGGGTACTGGGACATGTTGAGAAAAGAGAAGCTCATAGATTAGTGGATAAACTACGTATCTTCAAGATAGATGGGAAAAGAGTGCCACATACATTAGAAATTGTTCTAGTTCCAATGGGGAGAAAGTGTGCACAGTTTCCAGGCTTGTTCCTGTTCAGTGGACCTGCTCGTATGATGCGTCCAGTCATCAATCTGGCAGCTCGGAAAGTTGAACTCATTGGCACCTTTGAGCAAATTTACATGGACATCTGTGTCTATCCAGAAGAAGCATATGATGGGGTTTGTTATATTATATGAAATGATATTTTATGTACTGGTAATATGTTTTACATTAAACTGTATTTAGAACATGCCAAGCAGATGAGCAGAGTAATAATTTTTATTTATGGAAGTAGCCAATTCATATCTTTGTCGAGGTTTTTCATTTCCTTCATCAGTCCTTTTAGGTGAATGCCAGAACACTACATTGAACTAGGACATATTTGATTGTCCAATCATTTAATTCAGTATAAGTAACTTCAGCAGTTGGTAAAACAAAATTACACTTATGAACTTACTGACTTTAGAACAAACTTTTAACATCAAGAAACAAGAATGATTTGATTCATTGTTGTTAGAACAGCAATGAAACTAACTGCTACAAAGTCTGTTAATTTCAATGACTTGTTATGTATTGCGTTGAAGTGTCAAAATCGGATCACCTTAGGTGAATGAGTGACTAGTCTTAAAGCCTGGTGTTTCACCCTATTTATTCATGGCCTTGTCACTTTGACTTTTACTCAATGCTTTATCATTTATCTGAAAATTAAATTGTTTTGTATTGTAATGTTATTATACATTCTGAAGGATGGAACAAAAAATCCTGACCAGCATGTATGGTGTTGTTTTCTTCAATAATGAATTTATGCATTCATTTTTTGATATGACACAGTATTTAGGGTTTCTTTGAAGTCTGATTTATTATTTTAGTATGGTCATATTTGATTTAGAGCTAGTTAATTTGATATGAAGCAGTAGGATATTTCCATCTAAAATTACAGACTGGGTTTTGATTCCTAGCAGGATCAGAGAGATATTTCTCTTGACTGTGATATTCACACCAGCGCTTATCCTCACCCATTTTCTGATACAGTAGGTTCTGAATTTTTTATGTGGGAATAAAGTGGTTGGAGTACAAAACTGACACATTCTTCCATCTAGTGCATATGTCCTTACCTCCAGACCCCCTGTATACATATGTAGTATGATGCTAAGGCACAGGGACAGCTTTAGATTCATTCAGTTGGGTTCATTGTTTCATAGATAAACAGTGGCAATAAATTTGCTTACCCATGGTTACAACACACACATACTTAAAGAAAAAAGGGATAAGCAGGAGACAGGAAAGGAAAGAAGAAGAAGAAGAAAGTACTGTGGACAACCCACAGATGGAAATAGACTGAAGATAAAGTGTTTGAGGAGAGAAACAAAATATAGTAAATTATTTTGTGTTTTGTAAATGCAATGTAATGAATGTAAGTTACAGTGTAATTAATCGTAATGTATTCTATTATTATCTTAGTTATTATATGTACTTTGGCTACTCAAACTTCATTTACACTTTTTTTCATGATAAATTGTTAATTTTCATTACAAAACCATCCTTCATATGAATATTAAAGTACTGTTGGAAACATTTACCATTTTAACCCAACAATATTAGGAGAAAAGTGACAATCCTGTTACTGAGGAACCAACCCCTCTCATTCCTGTAGGTTACTAAGTTCAGTATGCATGAATTTAGTATTTACCAGCTCTTCCCAAAAATGTAATCCTTGTGAATACCGAGGATTTGCTGCATAAGATTTTAAGCTTATGTAGTGAGAAACTACAGTGAAGTCTTCTTGGGTGGCCAGCTGTGTCAATATGGAATGCATTTTGATTTGGGTAGTTCTCACTGGTACATCCAGTGGGGTTTGATGTGCCCATTGGTATGCTTATAGGTGGTACTGTTAAATACATTTCATTCTTCTGTGGTAAAAAAAAAAACTGTGCCTGAGTCTCACCCAGCCTACTGGGTGTCTGTTTGTTCAGTCAGCATGAGTGCATTGGGCTCCAAGGAACCAATTGTATTTATAAATGTAACTTAAAGTGGCGCCTCTCACTATTTTGATCAGTCCCTGACAGTGAAAGTCTCCAAAACACTGGAAATTCATTCCTTCTTGACATAGCTGACTGCCTCAGAAATTCATCTGAATAACAGGGGTGTTTCTTGCATTTGCATTTCAGATAACCACTCACCAGGAAGTGACAGACACCAGTTTCTTGAGCAATTTGGCATGCCTTATTCCACTTCCAGACTGCAATCAGAGTCCTCGTAACATGTACCAATGCCAGGTGAGAAAATTAGTAAATAAATGTGTATAGCAGTGTAAAAAAGGTTGAGGATATTTGAAAATGGTACAGAAGGGGACTTAAGAGAGGCAATAAAATTGGAAGGGAAATGATTGCAAAAACAAAATAATGTGGCTTTAACTAATCACCTAGTGTACTATTGAAATGAAAAGAAAGATGTTTGATTGGCCAGATTGGAGAAACAAGAAACATGCAAAGCTTTAATTAGAAACTTCATGGAATGAGACTCTTTAGTTAAGTTGGTGTGTAAGAGAATAATAAAAACAGATCTTAGGAAATCAGATTATGGTGATGTGAACTGCATTATCAGGCTCACAATAAGGTCCACTGATATCATGGCATTACATAATTGTTGGTTGCTGTGTATTGAGAGAGAAGGTAAGTAGTTTGGAAAAGGATGTGTACTGTTTCTGTGGGAATTATGTAACAGAAAAATGGCTTTAATATGAATCACCCTCATATATGGTGTTACCATGGAAAATAATCTCAAAAGAAGTTTTATTAAATTAAGTATGGAAGAGTTTAAAGATCATCATTTCCAATTCTTTTGTTCAGAATGCAGCTGCATTAACTTACTCTTTGCAAGCCACTGATATGACAAAACTAGGTACTCTGGAACTTCTGAAAGTATGTGTATTTTTGGAACTTCTTCTGCTTGATGTAGATGGGGAAACAAACTATGGGAACTCCATGTCACACATGGCATCTCCAAGCTGAGACCAAGCTGTACCGACTTCAGACACCAGCAAGTCCATTTTTTCGCCCTGGTCACTATGACTTAATTGGCCTAGATGAGTTTGCAGTGGGAACTAATGCTGTTGTTGCTGTCATTTCATATACAGTAAGTACATTTATGACACAGTGAAGAATCAGAGTAAATGGTACAATGCATATCATTCCTCCTTTGTTTGGAAAGTATTGGTTAGAATCTTCAATATACTATCTTCTCTTACGATCTTTCTAGAGAACCCAGTTTCACTGTGAATGGACATGTTGTATGTGCCATGAGACATTTTGTGGTTGATGCATGGGACTAGATCAGTGTACCCATTGCAGTGTATGCTTTATGTAACACTTTCATGCATGTTATTCTTTAACCATATGAATGGAATTTGTACTACAGAGTGGAATAAATTTGGGCCATTAATTTAACTGTCTGCTGCATTCTTTTTCCCTCTCTTTCCAAAAAGGAAAAAAGTGAAAATTTGTACACAAGTTGAGTACTCATATTTTCCAGATGTGTTCTTTGCTATTGTGCTTGTGTAATTGGCCTTGACATTTGGTTCTTGCAGATCCAGGTTTGTTGTTGTTAAGTTAAATGCTCTTCAGACATCACAATCCACAGATTTACAAATTATTTTCCCTTGCATTTCATTAAACATTCATTAATTCACTATATGACAACTGTCTGAAAGGAAGTAGTAGTAATAGGACCTATGTTATTGTCATGTTTCAGTCTCCTATAATATGAGTTGATATGCATGTCATGTGAAGTGTGTTGGATTGATGTGGATCAAAACTACCTACACGCAAAAACTTTTAGTGCATGTACCCAATATTATGTTAATTCAAAACCATTCAGTGGTTTTGGAAGTCAAATGTGTTGGTGTTTAGAAAGATGAGTAAATAATGTTTTACTTCAAATTTAATATGCCCTGTAATTTAAGACACACCCCACTTATGAAAAGGGATTTTCAGGGAAAAAAAATGGGATAACAAAAAGGTGTAAATATGGTTTACTAGAGTTTATTAATGAATTAAAAATGTTGACAATTTTTGCAGAATACACATTTTGTGCAGAGAATGTATAGTGGATAGTTTTGTTGAGACACTGCACATGTTCAGTATTAACTACATATATATATATATATATTTACATTTACCATATGTAATAAATATGTGTAGTGGAACAAGCTCGAACAGAGTGGTCAAAAGCTGTCACCTTTACTGTCTGAGTAAAATCATGATAAAATCAGTTGATAGAACTGGTTCAAACCAGTTACTCCTGAACATGGCTCATGTATTAGAGCTGAGTTGGACCTTCTGCATTGAAAGCTTTATGTGTAATAAAAGCTATTGGTGTTCTTGGTTTCAGGGTTATGATATGGAAGATGCTATGATTATCAACAAAGCTTCATATGAACGAGGCTTTGCTCATGGCTGTGTTTACAAATCTGAGTTTTTTGAGTTGAAGTCGGTGAGTTTTAATGGAAGTAGAGGCTGTCAGGTAGTTAGTATTTTAGACAAGTAAAACATTAGAAGTAATCTAATGTGCACTTAATAAAATCTGCTTGTTCGTAATCATGTTGTATGCATCATTAAAATATTTTTATGAAAGATATATAACGACAAATTTTGGATGGAGGTTGTATCAACTTTCTTTCTGGTGCATTCTTGGCTGCGGTGAGGCTGAGGGGACTCTAAATTAATGACTATATAATTTGCTGATGCATGTCTTTATTTAATCTGCTATATTTGAATTGAACTGAATGGTATTTGGGTTCGATCCCTTCCAGGCCCGATGCACCTAGGCCTTAAGACAGACCCTATGTGCCCTAATTTCCAGTAGCAAAGATGCCAGTTATGTTGCATTTTCCCAATAATCAATCAAAGGTTTACACTGTCACTTAGTGTGCAGTTGTCAGCACATAAAATACTTCATACAGTATTTGTATATATTCTTGTGTCCGTGTAAAGTGTGTGGTTTGTTGCTCATGATCATGCAATAATAAGGTAAATATAGATTTGCTGAAGCATCTTTCTTGTTCAAAAAGTAGTCAACAGGTGCATATTTTGAAAGATGTGTTACATAAAATTTTGGTATTCTGTACTGGTGCTGTGACTGTGGTACTAATGGTGCCCCAGACATGCACGTTTACATGTTTACTGTATTGGTATTGTTAATTGTAGGAAATTAGTATGATTTGTCTTTGTTGCATAATACAGGCAGTACTCATTGTATTCCAAGGTTATGTTCCTGAAAAATATTGCACAAGTCAAAATCATGCAAATCAAACACAAAATTCCCATTCAAAACTGTGTATTTCCTGGGGGTCAGAGGGTTGACAGCCTCATCCTATATAGTGTATGACTATACCACTAGTGGACATACAGACTGGTAGAGTATGTATGTGTTGTACTACAGTATATATACATATCTGTACAGTGTACATACATTTCTGTACAATATATTTATTTGTTTCTAATGCAATAAAAATCACATGTGAATGCAGTTATGAATCTTTGGGTTCCATAAAATGTGGGGAATTTCTTGACTAGCTGAGAACCATTTAGCTTCTCAAGAAGGACTCTGCTTCATTGAGTAAGTATGCAATAAAAATGTAAGAGACTCACATCCACAGTTTTTGGTGTGGTTTATTCCAATAGGACTGTGGTAGTCTTGTTGCACAAAGAAACACCTTAGTTCCTGACTTAGCACTTTCTGCAGTCCTATCAGCTTTATCATGAATTGTACATATGCTACTATGAGGGAGTCTAACATTACAGCATATGTCAACAATTCATTCACCCTTTTCAAGTTGGCTTATCACATCTAATTTCTCATCAATACAGACTGTCTTGCACTGAGTATTCACTTGGATTGTGCTACGTAATGTAGATTTATGTTTCTTATTCATGGTTAGAAAAGCCAATCACCAACATACTCAATTCATATACAAGACTGATGGTGTGACAGAGACGTCACTTTCTGCTTGCCTTCTTCAGAAGATAAGTGCAGCTACGGATTGTGTATGCAACATCATGTTAAAGCAAAATTGCACAAAAAGAAACTGTGTAAAATGAGACTTGCCTGTACATGCTTATACGCTGCTGTATGTAGGATACAGTTCTACAAAGAACAACCATTCGTATGTAGCACAAAAACCATTCAGAGTCATTGATGACCAAAATCCCTTTATTAGGTTTGTTTATGGTGACTTTACCTCTTAATTGGAAGAGTTTCAGAGCTTTGAGCTTTCATTTTTCAATGAGTTTCTGATGCCTTAATACCATGGCTAGAAACATACTCACCACCAGTTTAAGTTAACTCACGAATGGCAATTTACAATTTTTTGCTTTCAGCAAAAGTCATATTTTGGACTGGATCCTGAACAACCAGAACTACAGACTTCCTTGGACACTGATGGATTGCCCCATCCTGGTACATTACTCACACGGGGACAGCCTTATTGTTGGTACGTAATTTATACAAAGGCAACTAGAATGGTCATTGGTTTAAAGGTCATTTTCTTATATACTTGTACTTTAGCAAAGCATTGCTATCCTTTGGTAACATCACCAAGTGGCTGCCCAGCATGTGTTTCTGGCTTCACATAAATGAAAACACTAAAATCTGGCCAGGCTTATATAGTAATGCTTACTTTCTTGGTCCTTAGTAGTATTAAATTATAAATTAAAAAATGGTACAAGTACATCAGTACACCAAATCTGCACTAGAAAAATATGTAAATCTGTAATATCTGGCATCAACTCCTTTCATCTACCCTGTTGCAGTGCACTCAATCCCACACACCACAATGATGACAAGTGCTTTCATTTCGTGCAGAGTTGTGTTTGTGTGTGTGATTTTATGCATGTGTTTGTGTGTGCTGTGTGTGCATATGCTCATGTGTGCCTATGTACACGGGTGTGTTTGTGGTGTGTGTGTGCATGCAGCATAGACCAGGACCCCTGGGTTCCACTGAGTTGTCATTCTTTGTTTTCTTGTTTCTTCACAATGGCATTTTTCTATACAAGATTAATTTATATTGACAGCTATTATGATGATGATGAAGCAAAATTTCGTGTTGCAAAATGGAAGGGGAAAGAAGTTACATATATCGACAATGTGAGGTTCTGTGGAGGCTTATCTCAAGAACCAACTAAGGCCTGCATTGTGTTCAGAATACCAGTAAGACATTTTGTTATAGATTATTACCACTGCAGTTATTTTTTTAATGCTTTTTTATTATTGTATGAAGACTGTTACCTTTTGTGTAAGTGATATAATGTATTTCAGCGTAATCCATCAGTAGGAGATAAATTTGCCAGCCGAGCTGGTCAGAAAGGAATCTGTAGTTACCTCTGGCCAGAAGAGAACTTACCATTTACAGAGACTGGTCTAATTCCGGACATAATATTCAATCCACATGGCTTCCCGTCTCGAATGACAATTGGTGAGTGACCATTGCAGCACTGCGGACCACAGGAGTAGAGAGAGAATTTATAAGTTCATATTTAACATGTCCACTGTTACATTTGTAATGTTATTTGAAGAAAGAAACTTCCAAAGCTTTCTAGCCTCATATTCATCTAAATGAAAAAGAGGTGACATAAAGTAAGAAGTGAAGACCTTTACTTACTTATTTATTTATTTATTTATTTCCTGCTCCTTTTTTTCTTTATATATATATATATATAAAGTATGCAATCAGGTCTTTTGTTCCATTAGTTAATATTTATATAACTGAAATGCCAAGGAATCTTTTTTGGCTACATTCTGAAGAATAGTGAGCTTTTTTTTTAGAAACTGTGAATGTGCGTGACAGAAACATAGGCAGATGGATTTTCATGTAAATTTGGAAATTCCCTGTACACAAATAGAAGGTGAGTTTCCTTCCCCTTGGTCCCTTGGATGTAGCCATGCAGACAAGTAGGGGCTGCCTTGTAAGTGAGGCTTCACGGCATTTCCCAGTAATGTGTCAGATATGTCATTTCCTGGTAGTCAGTGTTACAAGGATGTATTGAGTTATGTTAATATGGTACATAAGGTTAATTATATGTATTTTTTTTGTTTTATATCTGTTGTTCTGGAATTCTCTTAATGTTTTTATAACATTTTCTGATTAGTCTGTATTTTTTCTGTAAATACCCTAGTGAGAAAGAGGGAGTCACCTCATGTTTTAAGCTGCCTTAGTTTTGGCTGATACAGTATATCAGTAGATAATGTTTAATGTTCCCTATCATATTAAAGAAGAAGATGTCAGCTTTCAATAGATTGATTTGGGAGGCCACTTGAGAGAAATTATAAGTGTTAAATGGTTATTATGTAGTAAATTTTAGGATAGTAATGGCAGTTTAAACAAGGATTTTTGTGTAGGATTTTGGGAGTTGAAGAGTTGAACATAGACTTTTTTGTTTATTTTCCATATACTGCAATTTTTCATATTTGAATGTTGTAGAGATACTGAGAAGCAGAAGAGTTGCTCATTCAACTCAGCTGTGTGGGTTATTAAGAAAGCCTAAAGTAAATTTGTTCTTTAAAATAGTTCAATCTGGGATATGGTGGAATATGTATTTAATTATTTCTTTTAGCTATGATGATTGAGGTAATGGCAGGGAAGTCTGCTGTATTGCATGGTTTGGTCCATGATGCTACACCTTTCAGGTTTTCAGAAAAAGATACAGCTATTGATTACTTTGGGAGGATGCTGGAAGCAGGTAAGCTGTTCACATGTACCAGATGTTATGGTTTTAGGAAAAGCCAAAGTTGTCCTTATGTTTACATAAGCACCATGCCATGAAGACATGAGGGAGTGAGGTATAGCTCCACATGTTCTGTTCTTAACCCAACTGTAGATGGATGTGAGTGGTAAAGTTAATGTCCCCATCCCTCCTCTTTCTTACCCATTTATATCATGCTGGTTGACTGCAGGACCAGTCTGGAAACTGTAGAGGAGAAAAGTGTCTTGTATATACCAGAAAATGAACTCTGAATTCTTGGTCATCCATGCCCTAGGCTTGTCACTAATACTGAGTGAGCCAGCATTGTTCCTGTCATTGGTAACAGAGACACAGTTTGTTTTGTACCTTCATATCTATATGAAATCTTGTGCAAATGAAATTTCCTTTAAATAATAAAATTATCATTTTGCCTAAATGCATGGTGAGGTTCTCATTAACTTAACATGTGCAAAATGGGATCTTATCATATAATCATAACAGAGTAAATTACTTTACAGAACTGATGTTTGCATCTCTAGTTGTTTAAAGTACAATAAAAGCCATATTTAACTTTTATTTTGGGGGAATGGTGGTTATAGACACCAAACAGATGAAAATTTTAAGTGAAGAGATTCAAACACTGAGGGGACTGACTTAGCATGAATGAATATGAATGTTAAATGAGGAAAACTCTTAAATTAGACCAAAATTGCTTTTCCACTTTCTTTCCAGTCTCTGTGTTTCATATGATCCAGCCATAGGACACCAGTCTGATTTACGGTGTCATTAAAAAACTAGCAAAAAGATCATCACATCTAGTCTGGCTTGGGAACACACTCAGCCTCCTGTCTGCCAGGTAACAGGGTCTCTTGAAGTAGCTAAAGCATGAAACTCATTACTCATCTCAAACTAGTGCAGAGGTTAAGGGAGCATAAAGCTTTACCTCCATTGCTCCATACTTGTCATGGCATGGTTTGTAGGCACAGACACAGCTTTATCATTTTTTTAAAATGAATATTGCTATAAAAAAATGTGTTAAAATTTTAGTTATGTTTTAGAATAGAATGAACAGGCTTTTATCTCTTACAATATGAAAGTTACATGGGCTTAGTAGTGTTAATTTATATGTACAATATTTTATCAAAAAATTGTTTACTTTACAGGAGGCTACAATTATTACAGCACAGAGAAAATGTACAGTGGTATCAATGGTTGTGAAATGAAAGCTGACATTTTTTTTGGTATAGTTCACTACCAGCGATTGAGACACATGGTGTCTGACAAGTGGCAGGTTAGACCATCAGCTACTGTATATGATCCTTGTTATATTTGACAAATATTGTGTGTCATTTCCTGTTGGGTCACATATGATATTAATATATCCCACTTAACCGACTGCCCACGTGCATGACAGGAAGAGACCAACGGTGTATGTCAGGCAAAACATGGACTGTGTATTGTTGAACTTAGGTGGTGAGTGACATACCACATTTACACAAACATAAGATAGTAATTGTTTCCTAATTTGTCATTTGAAAAGTGGAGAGTTATCTTATAATCATGCACAGAGTTAAACATACTCTGCTTAGATACTTGCCTGAAAAATGAAGACTTTGAGGAGGGGTCACCTTATATTTAGGCCTCGCCATCCATAATTATAAATTTTAGGACTTCTTACTGCATTATCAGTAGTTGCACTTGAAATTGTTTGTTTATTAGGCAACACTTGTTTTATATTTTTCTAAATATAAAAATCCAGTTCTATAGATGTTGCTTTTGTGTTGTATTGAAAGCAGTGAGACATGTCTGTGAGTGAAGAACCTGTTCAGATACCAGATGAGCATAACATTCTAAGACGACTAAATTATCATTACACCACAGAATGCCTGCAGAGTGGTAGCTGTTCTTATTATTCTTTACTGCTGCCTTTCCTACTCCACATTTTCAAATGTTGTCACATCTCAGAAATTATAGGGTTTAATATGTTTTTGAATGCAGCTTTGAACAAAGGTCAAAGTCTTCTGGGATGTGATCAGTTTGTCACTTGACTCAGAGTACTTAGATCACCATTAACACCACTGTGAAAACTATGGATCTCACAGTTGCGTTGAACCTTTGGGTTCCTTAAAAGTAAGAAACGTTCTGGTCAGCTGAATAACAGGTTTTCAATGAACACCCTGTTCCATTGGGTTGGTTAATTTATTATTATTATTATTATTATTAAAGATACAGGAAATTAATGGTACAGTGGACTTAACAGAAATTTGTTAATATACATTGAATACAGAGGTATGAGAAGAGAAAGCAGTTTATTTTGAAATGTGCATGTTGTGTGGATAGTTGTTAGTAAGGAATATAATCATCCATGGACTGTAGTACCTTTTGTAATTCTCCAGTGAAAATTTTTCCTTTGTTTTATGTCAGAAGAACTGAGTCACATTTCATATGTGTCATTACACCGTATGATTATGTTTGTGAAACTGAATTTATTAGCTGTTGTGAGAACTTCCATTTTTGATCCCTGCTCACACACATAGAGCTGAGAAGGTTACAAATTGTTGATATAAAAAGTGATCTGACAATTTCCATTCTTCAGGTACGCAGCACAGGAGCCATTGATGTACTGACCCATCAGCCAGTGAAAGGCAGGCGACGAGGCGGTGGAGTCAGATTTGGAGAAATGGAGCGTGACTCACTGCTGTCCCATGGATCCGCATTTCTCCTCCAGGATCGACTGTTCCATTGTTCAGATAAAACGGCGGTGAGCTAGTCTTAATGTAGCAAATTTATGGGAGATGTTTTCATGGAGCATGCATACAGAAAATAACTTTCACATCAACTGCTAATATTTCCACCATCCATTTCATCAAATGACAAAAGCTTTTTTATTTCTCCTATAAACCATCTTTTGTATTATGCCTACTCTGGTCCTATGGTCTTTTGTATAATTTCCTTTGTTTGGTCTCTTCACTCTTCGATGGTCTCCATAATGTTATGGAATGAACATCTCCATTTTTGGAGCTTTCATGAGAATTCTGTTGTGATCCAAGTTTAACAAGTTGCTGCCACCTATATTCAGAAGTATAATGCCTGTACTAAACAAGGAAAGTTTTTACTGTTATGAAACCTGCAATATGAGTTTTGTTGCAATAACCACCGTAAAACTAGAGGTGTAGATTTTCATTTTGATGATTGTGCTTGAATGTTCTTCAGAGAAGATGGATTATATAAATACATTAGTATTAGTTATAATTTGTTTTATATATATTTAAAACGTGAAAAATGAAAACTGACATTAAACAGTGCCTTGACTGCTGCACTGAAATGGTGTTGTAACAAACTGTTTGTAAACTATTTTAAAAACTTACTTTTAATATCCACTGGTGGGTATTTGTCATACAAAAGTTACATTGAACCAGTAAGATTCAAAAAAGTTTGTTGTCTACGTTAGCAAGTGATGTTGGTATAAGACAGGCACTGTGAAGTCCATAAAAAAGAAAGACAGAAAGAAAGAGTGAAAGAAGAACTAGATATACTTGTATACGAGGTCTGTTAGAAAAGTATCCGACCTTTGGCCGGGAAAAAGAAACTGGCTTACTTGGAGCGTTGGACACCTAATCACCCTCAAAGTAGTTCCCTTGGGACTCCACACACTTCTC
>Ga0123352_10008294_pt1 | contig 16168 bp, 13 predicted proteins | sample TergutLab28metaG_FD_89700 | JGI IMG/M metagenome (GOLD analysis project Ga0123352, IMG submission 89700) | Labiotermes labralis P1 segment gut microbial communities from Petit-Saut dam, French Guiana - Lab288 P1 | ecosystem: Host-associated > Arthropoda: Insects > Digestive system > Gut ... | reverse complement strand
TCTACACCACGCGCGCGCGCATGCATATAGCTAGCCCTTAAGTTACCTAGACAACCTGATGATGGCCAACACAGGCCGAAACATGTAGTTGTTTCCATCACAGTCATTAAATACACCTCAGTGGTTAAGTTGTGTTTGACTATATACCTTCTCCTAGTTTCACACACACAACGGGGATGACACACTTCCTAGATCTGTCTGTGTTTCTCTTAAGAATATAAATAAAGAACCCAAGCAGCAGGTTGGTGTTTTGTGTACAGAAAGTTCTGGATTGGCATCTGGTTTGAACATCTGTACGTCGTTACGTGATCAGAGGAGGAACTGGAGAAGTTACATTGAAATGTGTAAGTAGGAAGTGAAAAGGGTTTAATTCTTAAAAATGTTTTAAATAGCGAGGACAAGAGATCGTAAGGGTCGTGCCTGGCCACTCCGTGAAACGTATGGAGAGGAGTAGAGATGTAGCTCCACTCATTCTTAACACAGGAACTAGATGGAGATGAGAGGTCAGCTATTTGCCCCGGCCGCCTTACCTCGGAAGAACGAGTCCGTTATGACCGCCATTTAAGTGCTGTATGACAATTCAGTTTGCAGCGTAGAAACAAATCGATTGGTATTGTTTAGGGAAATAATGGTTGTGTACGTTGGCAATTGTGGGAAACAGATAAGTGCAGGTTTTGTGGCAGTACTCTGTTTAATGTTAAAGTGCTGGCACTTAAGGTTCAATAACTACTGTGCCTTGGATAGGTAAGTGAGACAGGTTTGTGCTGTACCGCAGGTTATGTGAGTGTGGTGAGTGTGGCCGAAATTATGAGTGTCAATGTAACTGTTGTTGTAACATGAAACATGTGGATATGAAATTAGGATCTTTATTTGAAGCGTGCTAATTAATTAATCAGTTACATATGACAGTATGCTGTACCACACAATTAGTTGCAAGTACAGTTGTGTGCAGTTTTGAGGTGTCAGCGTAAATATTGTTTAAGTCACGTGGGCTCTGGACTGTTTATTGGATTGAGTAGAGCAGATTGGAGAGGGTGCAGTTCATACTGTGGCTCATAAAATTACCAAAGACTTAAAATACAAAATTAGTCTTCCACAAACCATTCTGTATAATTGGATTTAAAATTATACTAAGTGTTTGGCTCTACTGTTGGCCATCTTCAAGTACTGTTCATTGAGAAATATTACTGTTGTTCAGTGAACATGCCAACACAAATTTATATCCCACTCTTTTCCAGTAACATTCACATTAAACAGCCGGTATCCACCGATTTGGGCTGTCAGTAAGCAGAAATCGTGTGCAACACTTTATTGCAACATGTGTTGTTACAATAACTATCAATACTGCTGCCTACATTTGCATATTGCAATGCTTATACACACTTCAGTACTTCATTATTACATAACCCTACATTATAAATACGATGCATTTCAATAAATGTATCCTTGTGTTTACATTTATATATGTGGAAAATTTGAAAAGTAAAAACTAATAACAAAGAAACGCATCAAATATTTGGTGAAAAATGGGAATACAACGAAGCACTTTATCAGCTACTTTATGACTTCAGGATAGCTTGAGATTCAGTTAGGAGGGCGGTCTTGTATAATATTCTGAGTGAGTTTGGTGTCCACATGAAACAGGCAAGGCAAAAAAAAATGCGTCTGACAGAAACGTATAACTCTCTCTCTCTCTCTCTCTCTCTATATATATATATATATATATATATACACAAACACACAAACGTATAGGTGTAAAAAACCTGTCTGACATATTTCCTAATAAAGTGATCTGAAAAAAAATTATTTATCGCCATTGCTTTCAAACTTTGCGGTATATTATCCCCTTAGAAAAGGTTCACGTAGACCAAGAAAGCTTGAAATTAAGAGCTACACGTCAGCTTATGGATTGTATTGATGATGTTAATATATAGGGATGAAGCGTATATAATATAAAGGAAAATATTTAATCTTTAGTAATTCCCAGTAAGAAGATTAAGTAGAAGTAAATGCTGGTAAAACTAAGTAAATGGTCAAGTATCGAGATCAGAATGGAGGTCGAAGTCACAACATGAAGACTGAAAATAGTTCTTTTGTATGTGTGCAACAGCTCAAAAATTTCTGAAAAAAACTTATCAAATGAAGAATTATTTTCAGGTAGAAATAGAGAGCGGATTGAATTCAGAGAATGTTTACTTTCATTTGCTGCAGTGAGGTTTGTCTTCCGGTTTGATATTCAAAAATATAAATATTGCGATATATTGAACTAAAATGTTGCCTGTTTTTTGTATGGGTTTGAAACTTGGTCGCTCATATAGAGGGAGGGACGTAGGATGAGCATTAGACTGGCGGGCATATAGCGCTATCAGGGAGAGGAGAGGCGTGTACAGGTTTTTGATGTGGAACCCTGAGGAAAAAGGCCACTTGGGAGACCCAGGCGTAGATATGAGGATAACATTAATAGGAATCTTCAGGAAGTGGGATGTGGGGGTATGGACTGGATCGATCTGGTTGGGACGGGGACAGGCGGCGGGCATTCCTTTGTGCGGTAATGAAATTTCGGGTTTCATTGAATGCGGGAGAAATTCATGAATATCTTCAACCGGTTATCTTTTAAAGAAGGATTGATGCATGGAGTAAGTAAATAGGGAATTTTCGAATTATTTATAACACCAGTAGTTAAATACCAGGCCTTTTAATATGAATGATATTTGTAAACAAAAAGAAATTATTTATATTTCGATACTTTAATTGTACAGCAGTATTTGTTCACTAATATATTATTCCATTCATTTCTAAATAAAATTATCTGTTTAATTTTATACTGGAATTTAAGAATATTATGGTGCTGAGGGAGATATTGGGTGGTAAAATTGAGAAGTTAACAGGAGGATGGAGAAAATTGAAATGGGCTTTAAGAGCATGAGATTTGTGGTGCATGTGATACGTTTCGGAGAAATGAAAAGTAATTACAAAAATTTTGCCTGAAAGCCTGAAGGCTGAATGTGGTTGTAGATTAAGAGAATAATATTATAATTTGTCTTAGAGATTTCGGCAGTGGCGTGTCAACTGGATTCGTCTCACTCAGCATAGAGGGCACCGCTGTACCAACTAGAGCGATGCTGTCAGTCCGTGATACTGCAAGAGCTGCACAGAAATTTTCAACTGAATTTGAAAAGTGCAGCTGCTATTTGCCACTGGTCCTATCGAACACTGTGCTGTTTCTCTAAGACTAAGTGGCAGCCATCCGATCCAGACAGTTCAGCGGTGTGGTCAACACATTGACGGGAAATTCGCCGCAGAAAGCCCAACGTTATACCGCACGCACATTGGTCTGTGCTGCTTGTTCCGTTGCTCCATGCAGTACAGTGAAGCATGCGATGCCTTAATGTTTGAAAAAATGTAAATATTACGAAATACGTCGGTTCGGTGTCATGTTCAGAATGCTTGCCACTGGTCACAAGCATAACTTCTTTTAATATTAGGGTGTTCGTTCCCCCTAACACAATCAACTGTCAACACACAATTTCCCCAATCCCTTCCCATCCCACCCTTTACCCAATCACCCTAACACAATCCGCTGTCAACACACAATTCCCCCACTCCCTTCTCTTCCCACTCTTTATCCAATCACCCTAACACAATCTGCTCTCAACACACAATTCCCCCACATCCTTCCCTTCCCACCCTTTATCCAATACCCCTAACACATTCTGCTCTCAACACACAATTCCCCCACTCCCTTCCCTTCCCACCCTTTATTCAATACCCCTAACACAATCTGCTCTCAACACACAATTCCCCCACTCCTTCCCTTCCCACCCTCTATCTAATCCCCTAACACAATCTGCTCTCAACACAAACTCCCCGTAACGTAACGCTCTGCTTCTCTTTCTTCTGTTCCAAATATTCTCCCCAGCACTCAGTTCGCTAAGCCAATCACCATTCTCACCACTGAACTATCGACTGTTCCACTCACATTCAAATGTCACACAAATTTTATTTTCCTCAACTCCAATCTTTTCACCATTCCATTTCACATAGCTGTTCATATATTTATGTAGAACAATGAGATAAATTTTAACGTCTTGCGTAATGTAAGATTTAGACAATTAAATATTGTCTTTTTTTGGTTTCGTTTCTCCTGTTATTTTATTTTGTGTCACAAAACTACACTAACAAATTAAGCTCTGCCGCTAAACAACTCTCCGTCCGTTACATTCACGCAGTAACAGTAGCTGTTTTGTGCTGCTTTTGTACTGGAAATTAAATTATCAAATTTTATTATAATTTCACCCCATACGATCTGAAGGTAACTTGGTCAGCTGCCTGACCGACAGTTCTGCTGTCTCAGTTCCTGTACACCGACAGTCACAACACACCGTCACTGTACCATTCGCTGTACAGCTGATCGTGTCATAACGTATTGATTAAAGCTGAGTTTGTTGAAATTGGTTCATCGATTTAAAGGCTTATCTTCTTATAAAATATGAGGAATGTTTTGATCTAATACATTACGGCAGTCCGTGGATCTGATTCCTAGTTGCGGAAGTTCTAACTGTACAAGTAAAAGTAAAGGTAAAGGTAAAGGTAAATGTAAAGCCATCCCTTTTCACCCTTGGACAGGCTCTGAGTGTTCCAGGATTTTGACACTCTCAGATTTTAAGACTCTCAGCGTATGAAGGCGATAAGGTTGTCAGCCCTAGGCTCCGGCCGCCTTTATCCTTCACTAAATATTCTTGGTGTTCATTTCTGTTACAGGCTGATTCGACCCCAGGGCCATAGTGTGGCCAGACGGATTATGCCAATTAAAATTTCCAATGAAACTATCCGGAATCGAACCCGCGCCTTTCCAGCTTTTGGTGCAGTGCTTCAACCATCTGCGTTACGGCGTGATTACTTGCACAAGAGGGAAAGAAATTTCTTCTCTTTGTACAACCGAAATATACATCACCGTGTTCACAGTGGCCTGTCATTAGCCTATGTGTTTCTGTCGATATCTGCAGATCATAACCTAACATCTCAAAACTTTAAGATCCATATTAATACTATTGTCCTATTTACGTATTTTTCCTCCAAGTGGTGTCTTCGCTTCAGGAATTCCGGCTAATCGTTTGTGGGCTTATTTCATATCTGTCATGCGTGACACAATATTAGCCCATCTCGTTCTCGATACAACCAACTGTGTGATTACACAATCTCTTCCTTACTTAATGTTTTCCAGAAATTTTAGATAAAAAATACTTGTTATATCTTCAACGAGCAGAATCGTCTTAGACCTTTGTCCTTTTCAAAGTCAGACCCTTACTGTCTGTCGAAATGTCTGTAACCACTTGTCCAGCAACGTGGCTTCATATAACATATGAAAGGTTAGGTTATTTATACCGCTGTGAAAACCTACAAAATCGCTTATCTGCATGAATCTTAGTCCTAATTGAACAGCTTATAAACTGTTACAACTTTAACAGACAGTGCCACTGTACCTGTAATGTCTCATTGAGGAGTTTTCTCGTAACAATCGAAAGTTCGATCTTCAATGCGGACGATTCAGGTTTCGGTGTGGAAGATTAGGACAAATCGAGATGCATTTATTTTGATGAAAAGGGAAAAGCATCCTTATAGTGTGCAGAGAGGATGGCTGTATTTCGTGTGTAAATATGAGGTAAACGACGAATCAAACGAATATGTTGGAACTGTATATTGGCCACATTAACCGACTGTGTTGTGGAGCGGATATTAGGAAATGGACAGACAGTAACCGTTGTTATGGTATTACAGAGGATAGAGTGCGGTGGTGCAGAATACTGAGAGACTGTTACTGGGCTTAACTGACTTAAAATATCGTGGAGAGCGAACGGAAAGTGGAGTGTTTAATATTTTAGGTGAAGTTAGTAAAATATGTTTAGGAACAATTGACTGTGATGTTGCAGATTGCTATAGCGAGCAGACAGAACGTTTTTAGCAAAATTCCGTAAACATGGCAGACCGTTTGAAGCAACAATTGTGTTTCGTAAAGTTCCAACAAGGAATGTTAGGAACGGTCTTTCAAATATGGACTGTAATAAAGGTGAAATGAAGGAAGGATTGGTTGTTTCGATAAATGAATATGTTACAAATATTTTACCAATGCAGATTGCCATAGAAGGTCATATTGCACGAGTCATTGACGCTATGAGTTCAGTAAAATTGGCTCTCGATATTCTGAATGACCGTACTGTAAAAACGAGAAAAGTGATTTTGCAAATTCCGGCTTCATTCCCAGCTTGCTGGCTGGTGCTTGCATGCAAATTTACCCCTCCTTCCCCTAAGATACTATCGCTCCTTTCCCCTGAGAAAAGTGTCACAGCCAAGTTTGCTTAATAAACTTTGTGACCTGAATATATACATAAATGATGAAGTGCTGCATATCCAATTACTTTACCTTTAGTCAGCAGAGGAATTTATGAGGTTATTAAATTAATTTTTATATCAGTAGATTTGGAAAATAAGGAATTTCTCTACACTGACCCAAAAGAATCAATACTGTGTCTTGATCAGACTAGGCCTTACAATTTTATGATAGACGAGGCAGAATTCTATCATTATAAAACCACGACGAGAGGATCGTAAGTCTGTACACAAAGGCATGCTGTAATGTCTAGTGATTGGCAAGAAACATGAGCTGTAAAACTGCTTCAACAGAGGGGAAATATTACTAAAACTGTGAGACTAGATTAGTTGAGCTGAATGCGCAATATGGATTAAATTAATGAACAGTGATTCGGTATATTTTGGAACACATTCCGACATCGTGACATCACTGTGGGGTGAAGAGGAACCTGTTGATACTGTATTGCAAGGTGTTGGCAACCTGTAAATTAACTCTGAATGCAAAGGATTTACCATTTCAATATTGTTACAAGTCATTTGTACTCTAATGAGTGGTGTAACATTGAAAGGAGAGGATTTACTGACACAGAATGCACCAGCGTGACTGTTGTGAAGAATTGGGTGTGATGTTTAATATTGGCCAGTTGTGTGAGATGTGAATTTCAAACAAACAGAGTCTAATTTTGACGATATAAAATATGCTAGCATTAAGTTATCAGATTTTGAAGGGAAATTATAAAACAAGAATGGAAAACCCACCAGGCAGTCAAACACAGCACACATTCTGTAACATTATATAAACTTTGTACCACAGTTCGATTATATTTTCATATAAACTCTATACATGTACCAAAGATTCCTGTTAGAACACAAGGGTTTTTAAGACTGTCACTGGGTTGTCTGGGGAGACACATGTTTCTGCAAAAGCAGGTGGAACTGAAGGTAAGCAAGCAAAGAAAATTTAGCAATAAACCACGAATTTGTGCCGCTAATTTGTTCAAATCAGGCAACACAATAATAAATGGGCGGAGATGTTCACGGCGATCCGAGATTCTGAATCACCCTTTCTGTAGAAACGAGAGTTGAATTAAAGTTTTATTTGTAAGAGGGAGGTGCTTTATACAGGATGTACAGGTTTGTATTTTATTGGAATGTGCGTTGGAGTGCGGGCAGAGGTGCGTTTAATTTGATATTCTTCCTACATTTATCTTTAGTGTAAAAGTATGAAGTGTCAAAGACAGTGAGTTACACATGTCGTAGGAACAGTACTGAGAGTCACGAAATAAATATTTGCCTTTAGTTGTCAACAATATATTCCGCAGTGCAATTCTGTACATATACAGCAGTAAGAAACAGGCTGTCGCTATCCCATTTTCTTCAATAGAAGACGTCATTCCAAGCTGGACGTCGGTCTACCAAGAGCCGGCCCCGCCCTAGCTAAGGCATACAGCTTAGCCACGTTCAAGAGTTAATTTGAATCCATGTAACAAACACTTTAAGTGTGCATCTCAGTAGTCCTCACTTCTCGCCTTAACCACTAACTGAACCCAAACCTTCAGTCAGTCAACATCTACAATACACGTCGCAGGTCTCAAGTCACGCTGGGATACAACATTATTTATTTACCTAGCGAATTGTATAGATCGGCAGACAGCAGACAGAAATTGAGGTCTGATTTGTGTAATGGCGATGTGCACAGGGAACACTGAGAGGATAACTGTTGAATCTGCACGCACATAACGTCGTTTTGTTGTACGTCCGTACGGAACAGAACACCCTGATGTATTTTAGCTGTTTTTGTAATATGTAAATTGGCTGCGTCTTTTCAATAACCCTGGTTCAGTGTCAAGTTTATTTCTGTCTAAGGTGGCCAACTTTAAATATACTATATTAGGCCCTGTTGGGCTTTAGAAGACACTGCCTATTGCCCATGTCACACAATTTCACAACGGCAGCATTGCCATGTCAGTCAGTCACAGCAGAGGCTCGTGTTCGAGCACGGATCATTACATTTGCATTCGTGGTGCTACAAATCTGGCACTTTGCATGGTTTTCTCCTGATACATTCCATTCCCCTGTCAGTACCCGTAAACTAACGCTACGTACTCACACCATGATCACCGCCCACGCTACAAAACGTCACAATTCTACACCGTCTTTAACTAAGCCATCTCTGTGTGTCTGTCTTAAGAGTATCAATAAAGAGCCCAGTCAGCAGGTTGGTGTTTCTTATACGAAAGTTCTGGATTGGTATCTGGTTTGAACATCTGCACGTCGTTACGTGATCAGAGAAGGGACTGGTGAAGTTAGATTGAAACGTGTAAGGAGGAAGTGGAAAAGGTTGAATATTTAATATTTATGTGAGGCAAAGAGGTGGTAACGGTCGTGCATTTACACAATGTGAAACCATATGCAAAGGAGCAGAGATATAGCGCCACCCATTATAAACCTAGGCATTAGATGGAGATGAGCGGTCAGCTATTCGTCCCTGCTTCCTTACCTCTGAAGAAAGAACCCGCTGTGGCCGTCATTTAAATGCTGTATGAAAATTCAGTTTGCAGCGTAGAAACAAATCGATTGGTTTTGTTTAGGAAATAAATGCTGCGTGCAGTAAGGTGGAGAGGATAAAAGGAGGTTGGAGAAAATTGCAATTGGCTTGAGGAGAATTAGATTTGTGGTGTGTGTGAGACGTTTCGGAGAAATGAAAATTACCTACAAAATTTTAGTCTGAAAAAGTGGAGGCAGTATGTAGTTGCAGATTAAAGGAATGATTTTAGAATTTACCTGAGATATTTCGGCAGTAGCAAGCAAACTGGATTCGTCTGACTCAGTATAGATTGTGTCACTGTACCAGACAGAGAGATGCTGTCAGTCAGTGATACTGCAAGAGCTGCACAGAACGTTTCACCAGAATTTGAACAGGGCAGCTGCTCAGTGCCACTGGTCCTATCGAACACTGTGTTGTTTTCGAATGACCAATGACGGACATCCGACCCAGAGAGACCAAGGGTGTGGTGTTGATAATTACCGGTAATTCTCCAGAGAATACTCAAAGTTAATTCCCCAAGCACAGGGCGTCTGTCCTGAGTGTACAGGAACGTTTATTAATATAATAGAGTTCAGTTTTGGACTGAGTTTGTATCTTTCAAACAGCCACGCGATATTTTTGTTGGTACCGCATTTCAGATCCTTAAATATAAGAATAGACTTTATATTGTCTTCGCTTCATTTTCATAAGATATATATTTTTAACAAAATGTCTCACAATTCATGTACTTCCTTCCCTTCCCTTCCCTTCCCTTCCCTTCCCTTCCCATCCCTTCCCTTCCCTTCCCTTCCCACCCTTTAACCATTTCCCCTAACACAATCTGCTGTCAACACACAATTCCCCCCCACTCCCTTCCCTTCCCGTCCTTTATCCAATACCCCTAACACAATCTGCTCTCAACACACAAATTCCCCATTCCCTTCCCTTCCCACTCCTCATCCAATACCCCTAAAACAATCTGCTCTCAACACACAATTCTCCCCCTCCCTTCCCTTCCCACCCTTTATCTAATCCCCCAAACACAATCTGCTCTCAACACACAATTCCCGTAACGTAACGTTCTGCTTCTCTTTCCCCTGTTCCATATATTCTCCCCAGCACTCAGTTCGCTAAGCCAATCACCATTCTCACCACTGAACTATCGACTGTTCCACTCACATTCAAATGTCACACAAATTTTATTTTCCTCGATTTTAATCTTTTCGCAATTCCATTGTACATTTCAATTCATATATTTGCGTGGTACACTGATATACAATTATGACGTCTTGTGTAATGTACACATTGGTCGTTTAAATTGTGTAATTTTCTGGTGACGTTTATCCTGCTGATTTATTTTGTGTCATGAAAATATATTTAAAAAATGGAGCTATACGTTTAAACAAATCTCCGTCTGCTATATTCATGGAGTAGAAGTGGGTGTAGAACATGGGAAGGTATTTTGGTCCATCCCGTGACCGACAGTTCTGCTGTCTCAGTTCATGTACAGTCACAGCACGCCGTCACTGTATCACTCGCTGCACAGCTGATCTTGTCACAACGTCTAATGTAATTACACATTCCCTCCTTTAAATACATTATTGAACTGGCTGCCCTCAAAATGTACTGTAAGTTTGCAACTGTCAGTTTCTTTAAACCTGCACTGCCATTCTAGGAATTACGCACCGTCCTTACAGAGGAGATTTATAAAAATGTGTATTGTGCTGTGTTTTTGGTTCAGTTACTGATGGGGGAGGGTGGAAAGGAACGTGTTGAGAAATGCTGCATAGTGCTGAATGTGAAATGTTAAGATACAAATATGAATGACTTGTAAGCCTTTAAACTTTCAAGACCGAATTTATTTGCGGTATGTATGTATGTATTATGTACGTATGTATATGTGTAAATATAACTCGCCACTCACGGAGAACACTGTGCTTCTGTTACAAAGATCAATCGATGAATGCTGTATTTGGATATACAGGCAGTGTACAGTAACAGTCATATGCAATATATCCACACTGGCTCTGAGGCCCACCAACTACGCACCAATTAGTACCAACAGAAAGGATCCCGTGCGTGAAGCTGATCACTCACTTCACGTTTATTGCCGAGGCTATGAAAGCATGGAGCTATTCTTCCACGCCCCTTATCACATTCCTTGATACTTAACCAGTGGAAGGACAACAGTTGCAGTTTTTCACACTCGTGGTAACTATCTTCGCTCACAAATGTCGCAGCCACTGTAGCCGTTACGTACTTCCCTGCTTGTCCGAAAGATCGCAGCATTTCACAATTGGTCGAGCGCTGCCACCTATCGTAACATTTCAGTACGCCACTGTCTGCACTGAAATGGTACCTTGCGTGCCATTTGACAGCAGAGTGTGCAAACAGTTGGCTTGATTTCTGCACTGTTTGGGATAAAGTAATATCCAGTTGGTGTTACTTAACAGTGTGTGTGCTTGCACAGAAGGAAACTGAATGTCACACAGCTGTATTTGACAGGAGGGGAGCAGTTGCAGTACTGTGCATACTGGAGGATATTATTGAAATAGAGCTAAAAAATTAGCGTGTGCGGCAGTGTGGAATGCACTTGGTTGGTTCAAGTCTGTGTCTCACAAATCGTTGACCAGATTCTAGACTTGACAAAAGGTCATGTAATATACCTTCACCAGTTGAGCGAGTTCTGAAGGACCTCTCTGCACATCCGCTGTGTCGTACCGACTGCCTATGTTCAGTTATAAACACTTACAATACACTGGTGTGCCCAAACTCACACACATAAACCTTTCAAGCAGTACGTCAAAATGTGTTAGGCAATTTTTTAACTGGAACTGTCCGTACATTTAAGCCAGTGCTGCACCTTACTGTACACTGTAGCACTTTTCAACAGACTGCGTAGGGAGAATAGGGAAATGGAGAGAGAGAGAGAGCCGAAAGGTGTGTTGTGACAGCGGGGGATAGAGGGTTTGAATTGTAACACTGAACTGTTTCATCATTTGTAACTGCAGGATAGCAAGAAATGCCATAGCAATTTTACAGTTTGTTTATTGATTTTAACCAGAAACATACGTACTGGTGGGTGTATGTGATAGCGTGACTCACATATATGCATGTATATATATATATATATATGTGTATATATATATATATATATATATATATACACACACACACAAACCAAGCAGTTGATATACACTCAGTATTTACATGCTGTACACATCTGCACAATAGAGGGAACAAACAAACAGATCCAAGCATTATTACAATCTAGACAACATTTTCGCACACGTGAAAACAGCTACACGTTTCGGCTATACAAATGTAGCCTTCATTAGGCCGGATATGGGAAATGGAATAGGAATCTATAAGAACGACATAAAATACAAACTGTTATACTGCTTATTTTTATAATTTTCCTATTCCAGTTCCCATATCCAGCCTGATGAAGGCTACATTTGTATAGCCGAAACATGTAGCTGTTTTCGCACGTATAACAACGCTCTGTACTGACTGTAATCACATTCCTTTCCTCTATAACAGTACACTTGAACACAACAGGCTGTCCGGTGTACAAACTGCCAGTCCTGTGCTTCACCGAATGCTGGATTCTTTTCATCATCGAGTGGAGTTCAGAAATGTTAGCAGATTATGGTTGAGAGAGTGAGAACATCAGGAGAGAGAGGGACAGGTGGGAGGATAAGATTAAAAGCGGATGGTTCAATTTGTGGTTTGGATACTGTTGGCTGTGTAGAGGTCCAGTGGTAGGCTGTTGAGTACGTTGTAATGAACATTAAGGATTATAAAAGGTGAAGGATTTTGTAACTGTGTGGTAGACAGACAGCTTCACAAGAAAGTTGATTTTCATATAATTAGATATGTGTAATTATGAAATTTGCATCAATTTTAAACCGCAGCAGCGTTATATGAAATGTGTATGTGCCTGCGGTCGGCGGACAGATGTTTTTGGAATAGACCTTAAGTAGCTATATATGAAGCAGGTTAATAATTGCAGATACTTAGAATTTACCTTTTTTGTTAAATATTGTATTTTTCGGTATGAGCTAGCATTGTAGTCGGAGTAACAGTGGACGGATGGCACCACAGTCAGTCAGATGCTTGTCTTAGGGTAAATGAGTGCGCAATGGTAAAGGCGTTGGAACGGTTTTGGCGCGAAGAAGGTCGCAGTTTGATTGGATTTGTATAGACGAAATATTTCTTCCCGTCGAAGTTTACCTTAACTGATAGAGCTGTGAGTTAATGACGTAATGACAGTGCACAGTGTCAGACAGTGGTGAATATATTTCGAAAATTGTTGACAGCACGTCCAATAACGACGGTCGCTCCGGTCACCTGAACATCTCAAGGACGGCCGTGACTGTGACTGAGGGAGGAACTGAGTTCGTTACAGCGACGGGGTTTCCTGCAAAATGAAGAAGTGGAATTGGCTTTTCGTGAATATTTACGAATGCGACAGCCTGATTTGTAACGATACGGAAATTTTAAACTGGTGGCAAAATGGGGTAATGCATCAATGTGCTGGGGGGAGGGGGGTGGTGGTGGGTTGTGCAATAATTGTGCTGCGGCTACATTGACTGCGTTTAATTGTGTAGCAAGTTCTTGATTGATCTTTACAATTTAGCTAACCTCTCTCAACACCCGCCGTACGCCAGACACCTCTCGTGACAATGGTTGTTTTGAGTACCTAATGGGAAATATTTCATTGCTTGATTTGTGTGGGTGTGAAACTTGGTTTGTCATGTTGAGGGAAGAGCATAGGCTAAAGGGTGTTTGGGAATATGTTGGGCCAAAGAGGGATGAGCGAATATGGGACAGGAGAAAACTGCGTAATGAGGAGGTGCATGATGTGTACTGTCTGTTAACCGAGAGTGTTTTGGTGATAACATCAATGGTGTGATGGGTGGGACATGTGGCACGTATAGGGAAGGGTGAGATGTATACGGTGTTTTGGTGAGAAAACTGTCAGTTAGATACCACTCGGTAGACCCAGTATTACACGGAAGGATAGTATTAAAATGGATTTTCAAGAGATAAATTGTGACGTTGATTGGATTGCTGCGGCGCAGGACAGGACAAGTGGTGGAGCTGATGTGAATGCGGCAATGAACGTTCGGATTTCATAAAACGCGAGGAATTTCTTGACTGGCTGAGGAACTGTTAGCTTCTCAAAGAGAACTCTGTAGTTACTCAAAGGGAAGTGTTTCTAGGATGGAAAGTTGCGGAGATGCAGTGACGTTTGTGAAACTCAGTTTTTTGCCACGGTTTGAACATTCATCAGCCGCAGGCCCTGCAAAATAGCAGTGTAGTGACCCTTGACAAGTGTTTTCCGACCAAATTGTATCGCAGCCAGTAAGTCTGCTCCTGTCTGCAATGTGTGATATCCTCTTCTCTCGATATGGTCCTACCGGTTCGCCTTGTGCGAAGTTCCTGATCGGAAGTTTCACTCTGTCGGTGTCCACCGGCTCTCCTTTGTGGCACTGACCGCTGTAAGACACTGCGCAGACAGTCGCGTGTTACAGCGAGAGCTGCTTAGAATGCGTTCCCGTGGGTACTTGTTTGGTGGACCTCTGGGTTATGACAGTTTACAGCGATTAGCAAGTAACAGGCGAATGCAGAAGACTACATAACGAGGAACTTTATGGTAACTACTGCTAACCAAATATTATTCGCATGTCAAATCAAGAAGCATTATATGCGCCGGACATGTGGCACGCACGGGAGATAGGAGAGGCGCATAAAGCTTTCTGTTGGCGAGATCTATAGGAAGAAGACCTCTTGGAAGACCTAGAAGTAGATGGGAGGATAATATTATAGTTGAACCTCAAAAAGTTCACTGGGAGCATGAACTGGATGGATCTAGCACAGCACAGGGACAAGTGGCAGATTGTTGTGAGTGCTGTAATTAACATTTGCTTTACTTAAATTGGGGAATTTCTTGACTGGCTGAGGAACTGTTAGCTGCTTAGAAATGGAGTTGGTTGGTACTTAGTCAGTCAGTCATACAGTCAGTCAGTCAGTCATACAGTCAGTCAGTCAGTCGTACAGTCAGTCAGTCAGTTGCAGAGTCAGTCATTCAGTCAGTCAATCATTCATCAGTCAATCATTCAGTCAGTCAATCATTCAGTCAGTCAATCATTCAGTCAGTCAGTCAGTCAGCCATTTGGATAATTATTCACATATTTCACACTCACACTAAGTTGGCACGAAAATCCCTGCGCTTAATTAACCACAAAGCCACGCTGGCACAAAGCTATAGCTAACTCAGTCTCTGTCACGTACAGCTTTCCAAGCCGTTCCCCACAGTACACTGTAAAAAAGTGTGCACAATCGTGCTATCATCCTACGCTCAGCTAAGTTTTCCCAGTCAGAATCCTTCATATGATTTGTAAATTGGGCGGCTTTCTCCTGACCTCTGCATGGATTCCAGCTTTGATACTCTGAAATAGACAATAAAGAAGCAAACATTTTTCATGACATGTAATGTTAGCTGTCTGCTGTGTCATCTTATTTAGTTTTAAGGGAATGTTTTGCAACATTTATCTTTTCATTTTTATCTGTGTTTCAAAGTTTAAAGTAACAATTAAAACACAAAATTTACATACTGGCTGGTTCTGGTCATCAGGCAAAGAGCAGTCAATTTGGGCAAACAGTAAAAGGTGTTCTAACTGAACTGTACAGCAAGAGGTTTAAAGTAATTTGTGTGCCCGATTATATAGCTCCATATATTACAATTTACCTGGGTGAAGGGAAGCAATCCTCTAAAATTAATGTCATGTTTTAATTTTTTAGAACATATGACAGTGGACACAGTCTAAGGATTGAATGATTCCAAACACGACATTCTGCCATCAGAAACATGCAACATTTTAAGATGCTAGATAAACAAAATCTGTCCTATAAATCCCCACACTGTCTCTTAATAATGAGTTATTCTCTGATGTTATCGTGGCAGCGTGATTCAAAAGACATGCCATCACACCTCAAAACACTTCATTCTTCAGCAGTATTACTGCAACACCATCACATCTTCCACTTGGGTTTGTGTAAATGTTTTTTGTAGCACGTCACATACAGAACCACCCTGCTGCAGCACATCACATACAGACCCACCCTGCTGCACCACGTCACATGCAGACCCACCCTACTGCAGCACGTCACATACAGACCCACCCTGCTGCAGCGTGTCAAATACAGACCCACCCTGCTGCAGCACATCACATACAGACCCACCCTGCTGCACCACGTCACATA
>Ga0123352_10008293_pt1 | contig 16169 bp, 11 predicted proteins | sample TergutLab28metaG_FD_89700 | JGI IMG/M metagenome (GOLD analysis project Ga0123352, IMG submission 89700) | Labiotermes labralis P1 segment gut microbial communities from Petit-Saut dam, French Guiana - Lab288 P1 | ecosystem: Host-associated > Arthropoda: Insects > Digestive system > Gut ... | reverse complement strand
CCGCCCTATGCCTGCGTCCACAATTATGGGCAGGTCGATTTCCGCGATTAAAATTTTAATAAAATCCCGTGTCAGCAGCCCTTTATTGGTTCCGATGGGAGCGCCCAGCGGCATGACGGCCGCTGCGCCTGCGTCCCGCATACGGCGAGCCGCCGTCAGATCAGGGTACATGTAGGGCAGGGCGATGAAGCCTTCTTTCACCAGCATTTCAATGGCGCGGATGGTTTCAAAATTATCCGGCAGCAGATATTTACTGTCGTTGATAACCTCGATTTTTATAAAATCCCCGCAGCCAAGCTCCCGCGCCAGTCGCGCAATCCGCAACGCCTCGTCGGCTGTTCTTGCGCCTGAGGTGTTGGGCAGCAGGGTTACTCCTTTTGGGATGTAATCCAAAATGCTCTGATTCCCCTTAAGATTTGTCCGCCGCAGGGCGAGAGTTATTATCTCCGCTCCGCCGGATTCGATGGCGGCGCTGATCAATGGCAGCGAAAATTTGCCGGAACCCAGAATAAACCGCGAGCCAAACGCCCGCCCGCCGAGTACAAGGTCATCTTTCATAATTACACTTCCTCCATTTCCATTAGCAGGCGCAAAACCATGTTGGCCTGATGTCCGGCGCAGACCGCCACGCGAGGGGCCATCAACCCCATTCCCTCGCTAGCTTCCGATTCCAGGTCGCCGCAGAGATATAAATTTTCCAGTCTTTTTAGAGTTTGAACGCGATTAGCGCTGTCAAAGCCCGCCATGCCGGACGCGGCCACAATTTTTGTACTCCCTCCGGCCAGCAGAGCACCGGTCAATTCAGCTTTGCAGGCGGGGTTGTCAAAAGCCTCCACCACAATTGGCCAGCCTTCAAAAATCGCTGGCGCGTTTTCGGCGGTGATTTTAATATCGTGAATTTGCGCGTTTATAAATGGATTGATGTCAGACAGCTGGTTTTTCAGCGCCTGAGTTTTTGGCATGCCCAGGTGTGAAAGCATATAGTGCTGGCGGTTGAGGTTGCTTGGCTCCACCACGTCGAAGTCCACCAGCAGCAGAGAGCCGACGCCTATCCGCGCCAGCATCACCGCAACGTGGGAGCCCAGCCCGCCCAGCCCGGCAACGGCCACTCGCCCGGCTTTCAGGCGGTTGTGTACGCCCGGGGTGTGCCGGGCCGCCATCATGGCCTCCAATTCATCCCGATTTGGCATGACGCCTTTTCGAATGACGCAGACGTGGTCGCCGTCCCGTAATTCGCGGTCGGCGGCGATCTGAAAGCCGTTCAATATGACAACCTCGTCCGCTTTACGCAGCGCAAAGGCAGTGCTGGCAGCGACGTTCACCGCTTTACCGTTAAGAGTGATGCGCATCAGCCGCCTCCAACAAAAGAGACGATTTCCAACCGGTCATTTTCGGCGAGGGGTTCGTTTTCATAAAGGGCTTTTGGAATAATTTTTCCGTTTTTTTCTACCGCAACCCTGTCGACAGCATAGCCTTCCCGCTCCAGAAAGGCCTTGAGCGTGCATACTCCGCCCAGTGAAGCTAATGCAACATTCGCTCCGTTTACGCGCACGGGACTTCATCCTTTGGAATTAAATTTTAGCGGGGAGCGGCTTCCTGTCGGGTTTTCCGGTCGAATGGAAAAAGGGCTTTCGGGTGATATTCCTCTGTTTTTCCTACGGCGGCATTATCCGCATCAGGTATAAGGGTCGAAGTGTATTTTCTCACTTCCTCTCAGCCGGCGCACAAGCTCCCCAAATAATTAATTTATATCATGACACAAACTGTGGAGAGGTGTCAATGGAAAAGCGAGGGGCGAAAATGGTAATACTTTGCATTTTTTCGGCACGAAGTTTTTTTTGGTTTTCTCATCCTTTGAGTTTTCTCATCTTTGAATAGAGAGTCCTTAAGCTGAAGCCGCATGAAATTGTGGCTTCGTACGCGGACAGTTCACCGTTGCCCCATCTTAATTTTACGGTACTTGCAATGACATATACCAGTAATTTTCAAAACACGTTTTTCGCGCGGACTCGAAGATCCAACTTGAAGTACGATATAATTTAAGGTAAACTGAGACTTAACCTGCCCACTGCGTTAGCCATCGCAAAAACAAAAACTTTTCAAGGAGAAAAGGGGATGAGCACATGTTGAGGAATTTCAAGATAAGAACCAAAATGCTTATGGGGTTTGCCTTAGTGCTGGCGGTATTTGTCATATCCGTTGTCATAACGTGGACATACCTGCTGGGCGTCCAGAGGGGAACCGAGTATATCACCACAGGGATAATCCCCGCGCAGATTCTGAGCCAGCATATGACAGAAAACGTGTACGAACTCTCTCTGGCCACTCGCCTGTTCCAGATTGAAGAATCAGAAGCAAGCGCTAATGCCGTCAGAAGCATACTTGATGATATAGAAAGAACAAAAAACGACATAAGTGCCCTACTCGCGGTTAGGCCTACTTTAGTCGCAATGGAGCACCAGATAAACACGGTATTCCCTCCGTTGAGAGATTACGCAGAGCTGGTCTTGCAGACTTTGTCGCTTACCTCTGAAAAAAATGTACTGTACGACTCTTTAGTCGATGAGGCCAGCGATCTAAGCGCGGCAATGGGCAATCTTCAAGACGCGTTGCTCGAACTTGCCCGAAGAGACTTGGCAAGAGGAGTTTCTTCCGTTTTAGAGACGCGCCTGAATCAAATCAGCCTTGCCAGCAACGCGGCAATTGGGCTGCAAAATACGCGGCGCCTCTTCCAATTCGCGGCGGCCACTGGGTGTCTGGAGCGTTTCAGCGTAGCTATACAGTCAATCGAAGACAGCGTGCTTGATGTAATGACCCTCAGGGCACAGCTCGACATTCCAGAACATATACGCACCGTTGACGATATCTCCGACAGGATCACCAGATACAGAGACGCTATGCGGACGTTCATTACGGTTTTCGAGACTTTGCATAACAAAAACGCACGCCGGCTGGATATTTTTGCCGTATTAAACCAAGGAACCTCGGAAAGCATAGCTTTAACTCAGCATAGAATAGGAAGTTTTTCTCAAACCACCCTTGAAGACCTACGCTCGTCGGAAATTATCCTGTTCATATCGGCTGGATTGGCTATTTTCTTTGGGATAATTGTTGCGTTTTTAATCTCCCGCGCCATTGTCAACCCCCTGTCCGTGATCGTTGGGCTGGCTAATCGCGCAAGTGAAGGTGATCTCACCATCACCGAAGAAGATTTCTGCTACAACGGTAAAGACGAGCTAGGAATGCTCGTAAATTCCCTGTCCACGATGATACACTCTAATAATAACGCCCTGGTGCAAGTTGTTGGTGCTTCAGTCAGCCTTAGAGAGCGCGCAGACAACCTTTCCTCCATTTCGGAGGAGACAAACGCCTCTATGGAAGAAGTAAAAGCCTCGATAGATCAAGTCTCCACACTCAGCGAGAGCAACGGAGCAGCTCTTGAGGAATGTAACGCCGGCGTGGAGGAACTCAGCGCCGGTGCGGATACCGTGGCCCGCTCTGCCACGGACAGCGCGGCTTTTATATCGCAGACAACAGATGCATCCAACAGAGCCATTCAGACCGTAAACAAAGTCATAACCGGAATGCGCAACGTAGACGCCAATGCCAAAGAGAGCGAAAGCAAAATCACTCAACTGGTGGCGTCCGTGCAGAACGTAAGCAGCTTCGTTTCAGTCATCACCGGCATAGCCGACCAGACTAACCTTCTGGCTCTCAACGCCGCCATCGAAGCGGCGCGGGCTGGTGAAGTAGGACGCGGATTTGCCGTGGTTGCCGAAGAAGTCCGCAAACTCGCGGAAGAATCAGCGCGGGCAGCTCAGAACGTAAATGGCATCATCGTGGAACTTCAGAGCGGGGCACAGCAGAGCATCAAGGCAACCACCGAATCCAGCCGTATGCTCGGCGAGACGTTGCTTCAGGCTGAACAGGCACAGGGAGAACTAAACGGCGCACTTGAAGAAATGAACAAAGCCAACGATTCCATCCAGAACATCGCCGCTGTTGCCGAAGAACAGGCCGCTTCCTGCAAAGAAGTCTCCAACGCCATTGACAGCGCAACCAGATCAACTATGGAAGTCGTTGAGACTATAGTTGAAATTCGCAGAGCCGCCGATGAAACATCCGGCGCAGCTCACGGCGTGTCTGAGCAGGCCTTGGCTGTGAACGATAACGTTGAGAACCTTACACAAATACTGTCGCTCTTCAAGCTGGAGAGCGAGGTCGAAACAAAAGCCCCGGCCGCTGGCAAGCAAATCTCCAAACCGCAAGCTTTGTCCGCGCCCAAGGTGAAAGCGAAAACAAAATAACCTGCTTAATTACTGTAATTAAAACTAAACGCCCTGGCCGCAAAAGCGGCCAGGGCGTTTAGTTTTTGTCAAGAAAACCGCAGGAGGGGAGTGATCCCCTCCTGCGGTTTAACTTCTTAACTACATCACCGATATAAGAGTACACTCAACGAGAATATACTCGTCTCCATATACAACGAATTCGATGATAGCCATTTGCCCCACAAATTCCTCGGCAAACTGAGCTAAAGTAGTATTACCTATACCAATAAAGCGGCTGTTTTCCGTAACCCACAAGTCAACTTCGCTGCCATCTTCAAGCATTATCGTAACCGTTGGCGCTGTTTCTTCATTACCTATATCGGCGCCTGCGAATACCGCAACGAGTACGTAAGTATCCTCGTCGGCCGCCTGCGCGGGCATGATTAAAACAGCCGAAAAACAGAACAGGAATAAAAACGCGGCAAATACATACTTCACATGCTTTTTTAACGATTTCATCTGATAACCTCCCTCCAAAATAATGGATGCGGAACATTTGGCTCCCAGTCTGGCGGTGGCTCACCTCCGCCGCCGGGTGGCGGGAACCAGAAAGTATTCGGGCTTAACAACTGGCCGCCGTCAAAGTCCTGATGTCCATCGACAATGCTTTGCAAGTCGCCGCCCACCATAAGGGCAACTTCCACTACCAGGCCTCCTTCGTGAGAGCCCAGTCCTACGATCTTGATGTTTTCCAAAAGAAGCGACTGAGCGCCGCTGGGCCATCGTGAAGCGCCGGTGCGAGGATCGAGAGCGTAAAGCCTGCCATCTCCTGTGGCAGCGCATCTTTCCCGGTCTCCGTCAGGAAGCCAGGTGTGCGGTGTAAAGGTTGCAACATAAAGAACACCATTGAAAAGGAACGGCGTAACCGAGGTATATTCCGGGTCTCGCGGACTGTCAATTCCTGGCCCTCCTACTGCCGGGCGCAGACGAAGCCTCCAGCCGAGGTCGTTGGCTCCATCAAATGGCCCGGTATTGTCTGGTGGATCGAGCGCATCGTCTGAATTGTGCTCTCGCTGTATATTTCCAAGATCCGCAAGCGTTCTTACCGGCACCGTCGGCGCTAGTTGGCTGTCGTTGAAAGCCTGATGGCTGTTCAGGTTAAGCACGAAAATATACTGCTCGTCGTTTCTAAGTTCCCTGCCGTCTGGCACGCTCAAATTGGAAGTTCCGGCGAACAGCCAGCGCTGCCCTCTGTGAACGCCCGTTGCAAAACTAAGGGGCATTATTACAGGACCGTCCGGTCCTTCCAGATTCCGCGTGCGGAAGAAGGGCCTGAGCGTCCAATTGTTCACGTCCAGCGCCTCGCCTGCGCCATCGTTTACAACGCCGCTACGCATGATGTTGCCTTCGCTGTCGTTCGTAAAGATCTCGCGCACCGTCTGGTAAACGTCCCGGTTGACGATATAGTAAATAGGCGCGATACCCATTCCCATTTCACCTCCGCCGGGGGGCGGAATGAAGCCGTTCCCGCCTCTGATTGCGTTGATAATACGCCCGTCATTAACATTGAAAAACAAGAACGCCTTCCCTTGGTTATCGTTGACTCCCAGATTGTAACCCAGCCCTCCGGGGATGATGCCAACGTAACGCGGCGCAGTCGGGGAACCTGAAGGAACACCTACCCTGCGTATTTCTGGCGCGGCGATTGTGAAGCCAAGATACGTATAATGCACGAAATCACCATCAGGAGCGCTGGTAGCGCTCCCCCAGCGCAGAACCTGTGCGCCGGTGGTAGGCGTAGCGTAGCGAGGGTTGGCGACCGCCCATAAAAAATAGGGTTGCGCTCTGTTCGGGTCTGTGATATCCATCATGTAAAACCCGGCGCCGCTGGAGCCCATCGCGCCCATCAGTAAAGTCCTCGGCGAAGCCCCGCCGGTGACACAGAGGTGAGCCAGCATTCCGTCCAGTATTCGCATAGCGCGGGAACGCCTTTCCACGTTGTTATTAAGGAAGACCTGCCCGGCGTCCGTAAATCTCTTATCCCGTACCTGAGTCTGCACCATAGGAGGAATAAAAGCCCATTCTTCCAATCCGGTCAACAAGTTTATTCTGTGCAGAACACCTCTGTTTGTTTGCAGGTAAATGCGTCCGTACGCAGGCCCAGAGTACATTGCTGTGCGGGTTACGACAACGGGAGCGGAATTTTCCGAGTCTCCAAGTATCCCGCTACCATCTCCCTCATAGTCGATTAGCCATTGCCGGAAGGTGTTCGAGGTATCGGGATGAGGGTGGTGATTCGGGATATTAAACAAATTGCGGAACTGACCGTGGCCAAAGCTACCCATCGTTACAGTGTTGTTTCCATCGACCGTCCAAAGCCTGTCGGCGCGAGTTCCCCTGTGCGCGTACATTATCAACCCCGCGTCAGCATTCGGCCCGCCGCCGTGCGCCATCCATAGAGGAGCCGGTACTGAAGGAGGGGTAGCAGTAACATCAATCAGGCGCTTTGTGAGAGAACCGCGCCATTGGCCGCTTGGGTCTATTACGTAAGACGAAGACAACATCACAGGCAAGCCATCGACCTCCACGTCCTGTGGAATATTCGGAGCGCCGGACGAGAGGTTGCCGGACTGGATAGCATAAAGGGCGGCATACAGCCCCATGATAAGCTCTTCCGTGTTAGCGGCGAAAATAGGTTGGATGTTCGGGTTTGGCTCCATAGATGCAATCCGTCCTTGCGCGTCTCTTGTGACCAAGGGTTGTCCTGCCTGAGCCATGCGCCGTATAGAATTGCGGAGGTTTCGCGGAACATTGTTGGGGTCATTCGGAGCAAAAGGATTGTTGCCGTCGTTCTCTATGCCTTCTGTGGAAACCAGACCTACAACGATGGTGCGGATGGGGTTGTCCATTACATGGTTCGCCTCCACCCAGTTCGTCCCGTTCCAGTGGCGGCCTCTCAGTACCTGAGATGCGTAGTGGATATCCATCAGGGTACGCATCATAGAGCGATTGGCTCCGGTTTCCTCAGGGCCTCCCGTCCAGCCGGGAAAACCCTCGTTGCCGGTCGAGAAATAGATTATCCAGTTGTTCTGGCACGCGCCCGTCACCGGGAAGAAACCGCGCGTATCGCCAGTACCATCGGCCTGGCCAGTAGTGAAGGGTAGTATATTATTTGGCGAGAAAAAGTCGAGCACGTCACCCACGACAGTGCCGCTCATAAACCCTTCCGACGTCTCGACGCGCCTCATGATCAAGCCGCCCTCTGCCGTATTCATAGATCCCAGGGTAGCCCTGTGGCCGCGCGGGCCGGTGTTGTACATAATAGCATTGGGCCAGCCTGTAACGTGAGTCACAGCAGGCGAACCAGGGCGATTCTGGTGCCGCACAGGCCATGGCACACCAGCGGCGTTGGTCAGCCAATTGTCTCCTCTGGAACCTCGCCCGAACATACTCCTCTCCGCTGTGTTGACCAAAGCTGTGGGAGTCAGCTCCATATTGACAAATCTGTCATGAAAAGCTACGTTTGGGCTATTGTCGACCTGCTCTATCCCGTCAATCAACTCGCGGAAGGTAATGAGAGATTGAGTAGGTACGAAGCTGCCATCACTACCTCTGGTGTACATAAAATCAAAAGGAACGCGCAGAATAGAACGTCCGGCATGGCGCGGCCCGCGCTCCGTGCTACGGTAAGTCGAAATGACACCTCCGGTTGACGTTACCTGCATGGAAGGGTTCCCGTGCGCAATAGCGCCTTGCGCGATGCCGTCAGCCCTGCCGTGAGGGTGGTTTATATTCGTCGCCGCAAGAGGCGTGGCATTGGAGGTGGAATGCCATACCTGCACGGAAGGAGAAACGCCGAATTGAACCCCCGGCAACAGCATGGAGGCTAAAACTGAAGGTGGAGGCTGCCCGGTGTTGCTAAAACTGTTTTCGTGATATGTTGTGCCAAGCCCCAGCCTCATCCTGGAAAGCATATGCAAGTTATCCTGAGTCGGTGACAGAAGACGCCATAGAACAAGCTTAACCTGGTACATCTTGCTATCGTTAGGAACTAAATGCCTGAAATACATTGGGTCAGTAACAGGCAACCCATAGTGGCTTCCGCCTGGCAAGTGACGCTGTAATCCGGCTGGCATAGGCCGATTACCAAAATTCTCCTGCGGAATATTCGCGCCTGCCGGAAAATGCGGTGTACCTGGCCCAATCCAGACTCGCCCGACGACATAGTCCGGCGCTGAGTTGGGGATAGGGCCTACTCCGCTCCAGTTAGCCCAATTGTAGTCCTTGAACGTAAGGAGAAACGGTCTGGCAGGGTCAGGGCTATAGTACATATCAGGGTGCCCGATGATATTATTCATCGGATTAACGTCTCTGCCCCAGCGCGTTCCCGCATGGAGTACCGCCGTCGACCCGCCCGGCCCCCAGTTCGGACGCTCAGTACCTACGAAAGGCGGCGCAAATATCTGACCGGCGGGAAGGTTGGTGTTATTAAGCCTGGCAGCCTGCTGAGCCAGTGTCGCGGTGCTCAGAGGGCGAGTGCCGGTTCCGAAGGTATTCTGCGCCATCAAACCGGCACGGAAATTCGCATCGCGCATCATGGGTTGGTTCGCCAACATCCAGCCATGATCTGGATTCGTGCTGAAGGAACCATCCGCATTTAACTGCCACCTAAATACCGGAAGCTGCCCTGACAAAGACATGACCATTGGATTGGTTATGTCCATAAAAATCAGCACGTTGGAATCCATCCCTCGAAGGATTTCATCGGAGAGATGCCCCAGGTCTTTTTCAAACGACCTGAGAGGATTCGCCAGTGCTGCCCCTGGGGAAATCACAACCCCCATACACAACAAAAACAACAAAATTACGCCCGCTATCTTTCTCATTTCAACACACAAACCACCTTTCAAGATCTAAAACGATCTATAGTTTTTATTGAAACGCCACCTGGTTTATGGCTGCTCCTCCAGCAATTGGAAAAACGCCTCCTCGGCCACGCGGACAATCCTATTCTGTTGGTCAAAAAGCTCAACCCTGACAAGATACGCACCGAATAGTTCCGGGTCTATGATATTGTCCGGCGGCGCACCAGGATTCTGAGGAGTACCGGGAGTTATACTACCGCCTCCGCCTCCGCCGCCTCCTCCTCCATCATCATCGAAGGGTCCCCAGCCGCCTCCTGGTTCGGCCATCACTAAAATGGATGGAGGGAGCTCGTTTATATCAAAATCCGGGTCATTCCAATTAAGCCACGCGGGGTCGTAAAACATATCGAAAACTGTCACCCGCACTAGCCCGCGCCCAGATCCGTCCGCCACAGCAAATTCCTCTCTGAATATTACGAGACACTGTTGATTAGCGATCAGAGCGCCTGGAACAATGTTGGGAGCGTTGGCCGCAGGAGGATTGTTCCAGTTAGCCGTAGTAATAGGAGCGGCGGTGGTTTCCTCGTTGGCTAAATTGGTTTCAAGTATACTGTTCCTAGCCGTCTGCAACGCGTCGAACACAGTGGTATGGTCAATAAAACCCGCCCTCTCGTGCGGGGCAAACCAGGCCTGGCGGAAGACAACATTAAAAATAATGCCAATCATAGAGCTTCCAACCAGAATAACCACCAGCGCCATAACTAGCGCGCCACCCTTGCGCGATTTATTCATTTTATTTGTTCCCTCCCTCTGCCCTCTCAATTTCTTATTCTCCATGATATGTTTTTCACCACAATGCGGAAGTTGGTGTACTCTGCAGCAATGTCAGGCAGCCAGTTTGGCCAAGCGCTGGGCTGCGTACCGCTACGCACCCCCACAGGGTTGCGTTCATTTCCGCGCGCTGCGATAAACATTGTAAGTAGACGAGAATCCGGGTCAAAAACGAACTGAAGCCCCACGATGTTACGCGCCAGAACTTCAGAAGGTAAGTTGTCGTCCGGCACGTCTAAAATCACCCGTCTCAATTCGTTTGGGGAGGGGTCAGGGTGCTGAGAACGGTAAAGGCGACCCACCTGCATCAAGTGGACTTCGTCAAGCGGCATCACAGGCAGCGAACGCAACTCCGGTGCACCAGCAGGACGAGGATTCGTCGGCAATGGCGCGGTAGTCGCCACAAGAACGTTAACCGGAGGAGCTGCGCCGGGGGGATTGACAAGTTCAAAACCATTCGCCAGCAGGGGAATACCCAGCGTGGGAAGGAGCAGCCACGACCGTTTATTTCTAGGAGCTCCACCCGCAGCCGGGGGTTGAAGAGTTTGAAGACCAACGTTCCGCCCATCCCACATAACGTTTGCGAGATTGGTTTCCGCGTCCGGTGTCCTTGGCTGAAGCCATAAGGTACTGTTATGGGCAACCGGGGGCGGGTTAGTATTCATGTTCACGCCCGTAACAGTGACTATCACGCCAGTGGGCACACCCCAGGAATAGAACAGCTTAGGCCCGATAAACCCGCGCCCCGCAAGCAGCGGAGCAGCCACAAGATTGGTATTCTCGGAATCGGCGGCGGCTATCGTAACCGGCCCTCCCCATTCCCCAGGTTCGCTCGGGTCTCCTCCGAAATTGGAGGTAACTGGCCGATTCGCCGCCAGTGCCTCACCACGGAAAGACCATGCGAAGGAGCCGTCTCCGCCGCTGTTATTCGGCATACCCAGGCCAATCATGGAGAATTCCCGCGATAATCTCTGGACAGCGTGGTTTAATTGAAATTCCGCCGAAGTGTAGTCATCCATCTGAGAGAAGGAATTAACGAATAGCCACAGCGCCGCAGCTGCAGCTCCACCAACAATAGCAACAATAATCATGGCTATGAGGATTTCTGTGAGGGAAAACGCCCTGGAGCGTCTCTTCGATATTTCAGATATGTGTGCTCTGATCCCTGACATGCCGCAGCGTACTCCGCACACTTTCCAGCGTTCCATCATTTTCATTCACGCCAGCCCTCCACCACATCGTTTGTAAACCCGCTGAAGGTTCTCGTCATCTGGTTCACCCAAGTAGAGCCTCCGCTTCTGACGTTTATAACAAGTTGTAAGCTTCTGTTTGGGCCTGGCTGCGGAGTCGCCTCAATGCTAAAACTGCGTACCTGCGCCCTAAGCGGCGCTGTTCCAATGAATGTACCTCCAAGCGCTATCGCCGCGCCCGCAAAAGCGCCATCAGCTCTATTTACCAGATCAACAACGGGTTCTTCGTGCCCCACGGGTTGAAACATGGCGTCGAAGGCCTGCACAAAACTGAAAAGCACTTCCATGCTTTCTCTGCTATTTCTGCTGTGGATATGTGTAACCTGCCCCCATCCCAGAGTGGCAAAAACCGCTCCGAAGGTAAGCATCAGAACAATCATTAAAATGACACTTTCTACAATCGTTACCCCTTTGCGCCGTTTCGCAGCATTTTTCACGGCAAAGCGCATGGCTTGCAGCCCTCCATATTCTCCAATTCCCCTCAACTCACCGCATTAATTAATACCCCGCGCCGCAAGGGTCGACTCTGCGCGGAAATGCAACTGTTCAGCAATATCCCCTCCCAGACATTTTAAAATATCCCACTCTCAAATATTTTTTATTACTGATGTTTACGATGCACGACACACCCCATTTTTCAAGAAAAAGCTCAAAAAAGCAATGCTAAATTCAGCATAATAATGTCCAACTCAGTAAATTTCATGTTTTAAACCTAGGCTTTTCATCTCCGGGATTCTACGTTTTTGTAGCAAAGTTTTTTGCGCATAAAAAGCGCCCCTCGCCGCTTTTGCGTGGCGAGGGGCGCTTTCGTTTGCTATTCGTTTTTACCCTTGAACCGGTATCAATTTTTCCTCTCTGGTTAAATCAGGTTTTGGCAAAAAAAGCTCGCGCAGGCGAGAGGCGCGGAATTCCAACTCCGACATTTTACGCGCGGCTGCGGAAATATCGTTTGCGGCGGCAAGCCGTGTTATAACGGGCACTGCGTCATCGATCTTCCTCCGCTCGCGCAAAAGCTCGCGCCCAGCGCAGTCGTAACCAAGTACGCGTATATATGGAGGCTCGCCGGAAAAACAAGAGGACGCAGACAGCCCAGCGAGGCAGTATATCGTCTGGCGGCGCAGTCGGTTTCTGGTGTACCGTGCACACACGCAACGCCCTAGAAAATCTTCGTAAGAATCAGCGCGGGCATAGTGCTTCAAAAAAAGATTCTCTAGCCCCTCCTCCATGCCAACGCAATTCTCCAAATCCTGCGGCGCCGAACGCGCAAGAAGCCCCCGAAACAAATCCCATAATTTGCCGTCGCTCAGGTAGAGCCGGCCTTTCTCTCTCTCATCATCCAAAATATCCAATACAGAGGGAGGCACGGCCCCGCTCACCCATGCACTGCCGCAGCCAGAAAGGGCCTTTCGTATAGCACTCGCACTTGTGATTGAGCCGGGTAAAAAACCCGGCGTTTCGTCGTTGTGCGCACTCCCCTCCCGTTGCACGGCGATTGGGATCAGAGGATAGCCGTTCTTTTTTATTTCAGTGAGGTATGATATGGCCAGCGCGTTATTCGGAGAGGAGACCATATCCCAGCTTCCGGGAAGTTCGCTTTCAAGAGCAAGGGCAAGTGCTTTAGGGTACGAACATCCGTCGGCGAGTTTTTTTTTGAGATCCGTCTTGAAAGAGAGAGGCTCCTGAATTAGAATGTTTAGTAGTTCGCTGGTTTTTGTGAGGGAGAAAGCGTCCGCGTCCTCCGCCCCAAATGCAATGTGCGTGACGAGCTGTGTAGCGGCCAAAATACTGACCGCGCCGCGTGCAAATTTCTGGCCGGAACTGCATGCGTGGACGAACGGGAGTTCCAGCACAAGGCTGGCACCGTTCGCAAGGGCCATTTTCGCGCGAGCCATCTTGTCGGTGAGGGCTGGCAGACCTCTTTGCGTGAAGCTGGAAGACAGAACAACAACAACTGGAGCTGTCCCCGCGATATCTCTGGCTTTCGTCAAATGCAGGGCGTGGCCGTTGTGAAATGGGTCGTACTCGGCGACAACCCCGATTACGGTCTTTTTAGCGTTTCCCGCGAATTTCGCGACTGTGATAATATTCTTCATAGTAGTCAAGTATAAGCCATACGGCGCTGGAATAGCAAAACAGCGAAACGCAGCGAAACGGCAAAAAATTTAGTTTTTGATTTACGATCATAAAAGTCTGAAGGGCAGGTTGGAAGTATGAAAGTTTTGGTAATTAACTGCGGCAGTTCCTCTTTGAAGTATCAGCTTTTCGATATGACTAACGAAAGTGTTTTGGCGAAGGGTATGGTGGAACGCATAGGTATAGAAGGTTCCAGGATAAACCACACGAAGACGGGCATGGATACCGTAAAAACCGAAACACCTATCCCCGACCACAAAGCTGGAATAAAGCTCGCACTCGACGCGCTGCTCGACAAATCTCACGGAGTAATATCCTCCCTGGGCGAGCTTAACGCAGTGGGGCACCGTGTTGTACACGCCGGTGAAAAATTCGCGTTCTCCGTAAAGTTGGACAACGAAGTAATCACAGCCCTGAAGGAGTGCATCCCCCTGGCACCGCTCCATAACCCCGCCAATATAATGGGAATAGACGCAGTAACCGATGCCCTGCCGAACATACGGCAGGTTGGCGTGTTCGACACAGCCTTTCACCAGACCATGCCTAAAAACGCGTACATTTACCCCATCCCCTACGGTTATTATGAAAAATACGGCGTGCGCCGCTACGGCTTCCACGGAACAAGCCACTATTACGTATCGCAACGAGCCGCACAAATGCTGGGCACCCCGATAGAAAAACTTAAAATCGTTACATGCCATCTTGGCAACGGCAGCTCCGTCGCTGCGGTAGACGGAGGCAAATCCGTAGACACCTCCATGGGCTTCACTCCCCTCTCCGGCCTGCCGATGGGCACACGCTGCGGCGACATTGACCCGGCGATCATCCCCTTTATATCATCAGCGGAAAAACTGCCTGTCGCAGAAGTCGATTCCCTTCTCAATAAAAAGAGCGGCATGCTGGGCATCTCCGGCGTAAGCAGCGACCTGCGAGACATAGAGGACGCGGCCAACCGAGGCGAAGCCCGTCCTAAGCTTGCGCTGCAGATTCTAACCTACAATCTCAAGAAATATATCGGAGCCTACGCCGCCGCCATGGGCGGGCTGGATGCGGTGGTGTTCACGGCCGGCGTCGGCGAAAACAGCCTTGACGTCCGCGCCATGACCTGCGAGGGGCTGAAATTCATGGGCATTGAGCTGGATAACGAGAAAAACAACGTCCGCTCTAAAGAAACCATCATCAGCACGGCCAGCTCGAGAGTCAAGGTCATGATCGTTCCGACAAACGAAGAATTGGTCATAGCCCGCGACACGAAGAGATTGTTGAGTTAACGGCTAATGTAGGGGCGGCAGTATGCCGCCCTACGGAGGTTTGTGTAATGTAATATAGTTCAGAAAGGTGAGTTCTTTGCCACACGTACCAAACATACCGGAAAACTGGAATTTTATAATTGAGCTTCCTCCTCGCCGAGACGATACAGCCGTAATAGAAAAAAGCTGGAAAGTCGACCTTCCAGAAGGGCTTGATCTTGGTGGGCAAAAGTTTTTATTTCCCGAAGGCATCGTCGTAGATGCCAAGGCTCAATGGATGGAAGAATCGCTTTTATTCGTCCGAATAACCGTTGACAGCATCACGAAGGGCGAATGTGCGCGTTGCCTGACTGACGTACGGCTTGCAATATCGGACGAATTGATGTATCTTTATTATTTGCGTGGATTGGAATTTGGAAAAGATACCAAGCTGCAATCCGATGATGGTTTTATGCCGGTGGAAGTTGACCACTGGGGGCGGACTATTTCTTTACTTGATCAGGTTTGGGAGACGCTTTTGGCGATTTTGCCGGTGAAGTTTCTGTGCAGGGAAGACTGCGCTGGGCTTTGCCAGAGTTGCGGCAGCGACCTCAACGAAGACACCTGTTCCTGCGAAGCGCAGGAAACGGATTTGAGATTTGAAACTTTGCGCGGAATTTCCTTCGCTGAAAAACCGGACAAAGCATAAGCTTTAAGAAAAGCTTTACAACAAAGGAGGGAAGAAAAATGGCAGTGCCAAAAAAGAAACAATCCCACGCGCGCACGGCGAGCAGGAAAGCTGTATGGCTTGGCGCACTCAGCACACCAAACACCGCGGCCTGCAGCAACTGTGGGGAAACGACCCTCAGCCACAGAGCATGCCCATCTTGCGGCTACTACAGAAAACGCAAAGTCGTAAAGGTTAAAGAAGCGACAGCGTAGTACCAAATTTGCTAAGTTTGCTTATGCTAAGCAGAATGGGCCGGAGGTAATCCAGCCCATTTATTTTTCTTTGCGTAGAAGAAATATATACAAATATTTTCTGCGCATAATTTATTTCACCTTGATTTTCATAACTATATGGTGTGTGCCAAACATCTCATGAGGCGTTTGGCACACATTTTGTTCACTATTTTTTCTTTTTCAGGAATGGAAAGAGCACCAAAAGCATAAACGCACCACCAGCGATTGTGTTGCATCCGTACCAACGGCGGTTACGACGGCGGCCTTCACTGCCATCATCGTTATTTCCATTAGTACCGTTATCACCAGTGTTTGGACCTAGTTCAGGTTCAGGGTCAGGGTCAGGAGTTGGTTCAATGAAGAACCAATAAGAAGGCGATTGGCTAATAAATATTTCAGCAGTGGCTGAGATGTCGCCGTTACGCGCAATCAACGTGCCTTCGCCAGGTTTTAGGGCTATGAGGCGCCCGTCTTCACTGATAGTGGCTATCCCAGGGTCTCCGGTTATTTCATATGTAGTTCCCATAAACCCTTCGGTGATAAGCCTGTCGAAACCATCCTCAAACGCTCCAAGGACATTTATCTGTCTTTCACTTCCAGCCGTAATGACTATTACGCGATCAGATATTT